>Ga0256839_1000074_pt1 | contig 126371 bp, 109 predicted proteins | sample 354166metaG_FD_185968 | JGI IMG/M metagenome (GOLD analysis project Ga0256839, IMG submission 185968) | Hydrothermal vent microbial communities from Mid Atlantic Ridge, Atlantic Ocean - 354-166 | ecosystem: Environmental > Aquatic > Marine > Hydrothermal vents | place: Atlantic Ocean: Mid...
CTTCCCCTGCTGGCCTTCGCGCCGCTGCTGGCCGAGGCCCGGCTGCCCCGACCGATTCATGCGCCGGTGAGCGACTTCCCCGGAATCCTGCCGCAATCGATCGAGGATGCGATCGACTGGCGCCTGGCCGCGATCCGCGCGAAGAAGGGGATGGATCTGCGGGTGCTGATCGTCGATGCGCCGGCCCGGTTCGGTTTTCGCGGCGACACGGAGGCCCTTGCCGCCGCCGTGTTCCGCGAATGGGCGATCGGCGGGCCGTCCGGGCGGGGCGCACTTCTCGTCGTATCCCTCACGGGGCACGGGGGAAAGCCCGCCCATGCCCTCGTCGTCGGCGAGGGGATCGACCGGGGCCGTGCCCGGGCGATGGCGGAGGCGCTCGCCGATCAGCTCGTGCCGCGGCTTTCTGCCGGGCGCGTGCCCGAGGCGATCGAGGCGGGAATCTTCGCCATGCTCGACGCGGCCGATTTCGAGTCCCTGCCCGATCGTTCGGGCTGGGTGGACTGGGTCAACATTCTCGCCCCCTTCGTTGCGATCGCGGTCTTCATCCTCCATGCCTGGTGGCAGATGAGGCGCGGCAAGCGCAAGAAAGGCGAATGAAACCGGAACGCCACAGGAACACGTTGCGATTCATCACGGGAATAAAAGCGGTTTTTCAGCACAATCAAGAGGATACGGACCATATCTTCCAGACCGGATGAGAATCACCCCGCATCCTTTCGGGAGAGCTCCTTCTTCCAGCATTCCGCCAGCTGCTTTACCGCCTTGACAAAGAGGGAGACATCGGTGCCGACCGCAACGAAATTCGCCCCGAGATCAATGCATTCGCGCGCAAACCTCTCATCGGAGGCGAGAATACCGGCGGCTTTCCCGGCCTCGCGAATCCGCAAGATGGCGTCCTCGATGAAGCGGCGCACTTCGGGGTGCATCGGATCCCCCGGATGGCCGAGCGATGCGGCGAAATCCCACGGGCCGATGAAGACGCCGTCGATCCCCTCGACCGTCACGATCGCGTCGAGCGCCTCATAGGCTTCGCGCGTTTCCATCTGAACCAGAAGGCAGACCTCCTCGTTGGCCCGTCGCAGATAGTCGCTGTCGCGCCCCCAGCCGGCGGCGCGGACGATGCCGGCAAAGCCGCGGACGCCTTCGGGTGGGTAGCGCACCGCCTCGGCCATGCGGCGCGCTTCCTCGGCCGAATTCACCAGCGGCACGAGCACCGTCATCGCCCCGGCATCGAGCACCTGCTTGATGAGCCAGGGTTCGCCGGCCGGCACCCGCACCACGGCATGGGTGTCGAAGGGCGCGATCGCCCTGAGCTGCTCGGCGATGTCGGTCAGGGTGTTGAGGCCGTGTTCGCCGTCGATCAGCAGCCAGTCGAACCCCGCCGCCGCCGAGATCTCGGCCGTGGTCGGCGAAGCCAGTGCCTGCCAGAAACCGATCTGAAGTCGCCCTTCGGCAAGGGCCCGCTTGAAGCCGTTTTCCCGCATCGTTCCCCCGTCCGCTGCCGGCGGTTCCGGTTCGCCGCCGTCGCTCCTCCCGCCACTAAAGGACGACGAGAGGGCAAGGGCAAGCCTTTCATCCGGCCGGCGCCATGTCGAGCGGCCTATTGGCAGGGGGGTTGATCCCGCCCGGAGAATGAACAATCGTTCAATGCGATGACATCGCAGCAAGGTCGGTTCGCAAGAGGAGGGACATCATGCAGATCGCGGATCTCAGGGCGGTGGTGACAGGGGGCGCCTCGGGGCTGGGCGCGGCCACGGTGCGGGCGATCCATCAAAGGGGCGGTCGGGTCACGATCTTCGATCTCAATGCCGAGAAGGGCGGCGCGCTTGCCGCCGAGCTCGGCGAAGGCGCCTTCTTCCAGGCGGTGGACGTGACCAGCGAGGCCGATGTCGCCGCCGCGCTCGAGACGGCCGTCTCGGCCATGGGCGGGCTCAACATGGCGGTCAACTGTGCCGGCATCGCCATCGCCGAGAAGGTGGTCGGGCGCGACGGGCCGCACGATCTCTCCCGTTTCCGCAAGGTGATCGATATCAACCTCGTCGGCACGTTCAACGTGATGCGGCTGGCGGCCGCCCGCATGGCCGGCAACACGCCCAATGCCGACGGGGAGCGCGGCGTGATCGTCAACACCGCCTCGATCGCCGCCCTCGAGGGGCAGAAGGGGCAGATCGCCTATGCCGCCTCGAAGGGGGGCGTCGCGGGGATGACGCTGCCGGCGGCGCGCGATCTCGCGCGCGAGGGCATCCGCGTCAACACCATCGCGCCGGGCCTTTTCGAGACGCCGATGTTCGAAGGGCTCAACGAGGAGGCCAAGGCCGAGCTCGCGAAGGACGTGCTCTTTCCGCGCCGTCTCGGCCGGCCGGCGGAATATGCCGCCCTGGTGCTGTTTCTCGCCGAGAACCCCTACATGAACGGCGCGCTGGTGCGAATCGACGGCGGTATTCGCCTGCCCTGAGGAAAGACGCCCCGGAAGAAGGGACACCCTCTTCGGCACTGCGCACGGAGGGCCGGGGAACGGGGGCGCGGCGCCGGCGATGCGGGAGCGTCGGGCGAGATGCGCGGCGGCATGCCGGGGGGCTCAGCCCCGTCCCCTGCCCTTTTTCCCACCGCCGCCGGAGGGCGCCGCGGCCGCGATCTCCGCCAGATCCCGGACAATGGCCCAGGCCCCTTTCACGCGGTCGGCCTCGCCGGCCCAGTCGCGCCGCACGATCAGCTTCTCGTCCTTCACCCTGGCAAGCCCCTTCTGGCGCTGGAGCCACTCGACCAGCCCCGCCGGGTGCGGGAAACGGTCGTCGTGGAAACGGATCGTCGCCCCCTTCGGGCCGGCATCGAGCCGGGCGATACGGGCGCGCTTGGCCATCGCCTTGATGCGCACCACGTTGAGCAGCATCTTCACCTCGCGCGGCAGCTTGCCGAAACGATCGATCATCTCGGCGGCGAAGCTCTCGAACTCCGCGCGCCGCTCGAGGGTCGAGAGACGCCGGTAAAGACCGAGGCGGATGTCGAGATCGGGGACGTATTCCTCGGGAATCAGCACCGGCACGCCGAGATTGATCCGGGGCGACCAGTCGTCGCCGGCTTCGGGCAGTCCCTCGATCTCGCCGGCGCGGAGCCGGGCGATCGTGTCCTCGAGCATCTGCTGATAGAGCTCGAACCCGACCTCGCGCACATGGCCCGACTGCTCGTCGCCGAGGATGTTGCCGGCGCCGCGGATATCGAGATCGCGGGCGGCGATGGTGAAACCGGCACCGAGCCCGTCGAGTGCGGCCAGCACCTGGAGCCGCCGCTCGGCCTGGGGCGTGAGCTTCTGGCGCGGTCTGGTCGTCAGATAGGCATAGGCGCGGATCCGCCCCCGGCCGACGCGCCCGCGGATCTGGTAGAGCTGGGCGAGGCCGAACATGTCGGCCCGCCAGACGATCAGCGTGTTGGCCGACGGAATGTCGAGCCCGGATTCGACGATGCTGGTGGCCAGAAGCACGTCGCTGTGCCCGTCGTAAAAGGCGTTCATGCGCCGGTCGAGCTCGCGGGCCGGCATCTGCCCGTGGGCGACGGTCACGCGCACCTCGGGCACATGCTCGGCGAGAAAGGCCTCCATCTCGGCGATGTCGTCGATCCGCGGCACGACGAAGAAACTCTGCCCGCCGCGGTATTTCTCCCGCAGCAGCGCTTCGCGCACCGTGACCGCATCGAATTCGCTGACATAGGTGCGCACCGCCAGCCGGTCCACCGGCGGGGTCGATATGATCGAGAGATCCCGCACCCCCGAAAGCGCCATCTGCAAGGTCCGCGGGATCGGGGTGGCGGTGAGGGTCAGGGCGTGGAGCTCGGCGCGCATCTCCTTCAGCCGCTCCTTGTGGGTGACGCCGAAATGCTGCTCCTCGTCGACGATCATCAGAGCGAGATCGCGAAACTTCACCCCCTTGCCGAGAAGGGCATGGGTGCCGATCACGATATCGAGCGTGCCGTCGGCGAGCCCCGCCTTCACGGCCGCCTGTTCCTTCGCCGACACGAAGCGCGACAGATGACCGATCTTCACGGGGAAGCCGCGGAAGCGCTCGGTGAAGGTGCGATGGTGCTGGCGGGCAAGCAGGGTCGTCGGGGTGATGAGGGCGACCTGCCGTCCGGCCATCGCGGCAACGAAGGCCGCCCGCATTGCCACCTCGGTCTTGCCGAATCCGACATCGCCGCAGACGAGCCGATCCATCGGGTGACCCGAGGCCAGGTCCTCGAGCACGGCGTCGATCGCCGCCTGCTGGTCCTCGGTCTCGGTCCAGGGGAAGCGAGCACAGAAATCGGCCCAGGCACCGGGGGGCGGCGCGAGCACCGGCGCCTTCCTGAGGGCCCGTTCGGCGGCGATGCGCAGGAGCCTGTCGGCGATGTCGCGAATGCGTTGCTTCATCCGCGCCTTGCGGGCCTGCCAGGCGGCGGAGCCCAGCCGGTCGAGCGGCGCTTCGCCCTCGCCGTGGCGCGAGAGAAGCTCGACATTCTCCACCGGCAGATAGAGTCGGTCGCCGCCGGCATATTCGAGCGCGAGGCATTCATGGGGCGCGCCGGCGGCCGTCACCTTCTCGAGGCCGAGATAGCGGCCGATTCCGTGCTCGACATGGACGACGAGATCGCCGGGGGAGAGCGCCGCCACCTCGTTCAGCGCGTTCTCGGCCCGTTTGCGCCGCCGGCCGCTGCGGGCGAGACGTTCCCCGAAGATGTCCTCTTCCGAAATCACCGTCAGCCCCGGCGCCTCGAATCCGTGCTCGAGCGGCCAGGTGACAAGCAGCACCTCCCCCGGCCGGCCGGGGGCGGGTGGGGCAAGATCGGCCAGATGTGGCACGGGGCGGGCGTCGGCGATTCCCTCGTCCTCGAGGAGATGGCCGATCCGCTCCCGCGCTCCCTCGCTCCAGGCGGCAAGGACGACGTGGCTGCTCTGTCGGCGCGCCTTCACATGGGCGACAAGGGCGGGAAAGAGGCCCCCCTCGGCGCCCTGCCGCTCGGCGGCGAAATCGCGCCCGAGCCGGCCGCCTGCATCGATGATTCCGGGGCCCGGCGGCAGCGGTCGCGGCACGAGGATGCGCCGCTCGAATCGGCCGAGCGCGGCTTCGAACGCTTCCGGCGAAAGGTGCAGCGTCTCGGGAGGGACCGGCTTGTAGGGGCTGTCGAACCGCCCCTTCTGCACCATCGCTTCGGCGCGGATGCGGTATTGCTCCGTCACCATTTGCCAGCGCTCTCCGGCTCGGGCCGCGAGTCCGTCCTCCAGGGTGAGCGAAACGGCCTTTGGCAGATGGTCGAACAGCGTGTCGAGCCGCTCGTGGAAGAAGGGCAGCCAATGCTCCATCGCCGGGTGTTTCTGCCCGGCGGAAACCGCCTCGTAGAGCGGATCGGCTTCGCCGCCGGTGCCGAATTCGTGGCGGTAGCGTCGGCGGAAGCGGCGAATCGCCTCCTCGTCGAGAATGATCTCGCTGACGGGAGCCAGCTCGATGCGCTTCAGCTTCGCGACCGTGCGCTGGGTCTCGGGATCGAAGCGGCGCACCCCGTCGAGGATGTCGCCGAAGAAGTCGAGCCGCACCGGCCCGGCGGCGCCCGGAGCCCACAGGTCGATGATGCCGCCGCGAATGGCGTAATCCCCCGGCTCGACCACCATCGGCGCCCGGTTGTAGCCCATGCGGGCGAGCCATGCCCGCAGCGCGCCTTCGTCGATCGCCCGGCCGACCTCGGCAACGAAGGACGCCTCGGCCACGGTCGTGCGCGGCGGCACGCGCTGGGTGGCGGCGTTGAGCGTGGTGAGCAGCACGAAGGGAAAGCGCGGCTCGGTGGCGAGGAAGGCCAGACTCGCCATGCGTTCGGCGAGGAGCACCGGGTTCGGCGAGATGCGGTCATAGGGCTGGCAGTCCCAGGCGGGGAAGGTGAAGACCGGCAGATCTGGGGCGAAGACCCCGAGCGCGGCGCGCATGGCGGCAAGCGCCCGGTCGTCGCGGGCGATGTGCAGGACGGGCGCGCCCTTGCGGGCGACGAGATCGGCCAGAAGCCGCGCATCATGGCCTTGCGGCGCGCCCGAGACGGTCACGATCTTCGCCGCTGCCGAGGCGCCGGTCCTTCGTGCGGATGCTGCTTTCGTCATGGGCGCTCTTTAGTGAGACGGCGGGCGAGGTGCAATCGTTGCGCCATGCCGCGCTCGGAGCCTGGGCCAAGGGACCAGGGGAATTGCCCGACGCGAACCCCCGGCCCGGGGCCGAGGGCGTGCCGTCTCGGCGCCCGCCGCGTGCTTCAGACCGGCGCGTATGCGGGGAAGAGAGCCCGCACATCCTCGGTGAAGGACCGGGCCACGTCCTCGATCTCGCCTTTCGAGACATGGCGCGCCAGCAGCGCGAGCACGGCGCCGATCTCCCTTTCGGGCGTCTCCATGCGGTCGGGGGCGAAACGCCGGGCAACCGCCTCGATGAAGGCGTCGCGCTTGCGCAGTTTCGCGGGCGTGCGCCCCGGCACATAGGATTCGTAATAGATGCCGCGAACGAGCGTCGGCAGCTGGTCGCCCAGATCGGCGGCCTCGTTCGGAACGAGATTGTCACGCACCGTCTGCAGCACCGCCCGCAACAGGCGATAGGCCCGTTCCTTGTCCTCCCAGCCGAGGATTTCCATCAGCTCGTTGAGCCAGGTGTTGGCGTCCTTGACGGCATTGTCGAAGAGTCCGAGACCGAGTCTGCTCATCGTCGCCTCCCTTGATCTTCTCCCGTGCTCCCATGCGTCCGTTCGCCTCTCTCCCTTGAGATATGGGGATCGCTCCGGCGGGGTTGAAGATGCAGGCCGCATGCATGCCGGCGCGGGCGGCTTCGGCATGACCGGAGGCGCCGCCGGTAGTCAGGCGACGGAAGCGCCGAGCACGGCCCGGGCCGCCGCTTCACCCGGAAAGGCCTCGTCGATGCGCAGCCGCTCGCGGGTCAGCGCCATCGCCCGGCGCTGCTCGGCGCGTGCGGCGGCGTCCTCGAGGATCCGCACGGCACGGGCGGCGATCGGTTTGGGGCGGCAATCGGGCCCGAGACATTCGGGGACGGCGCGGCTTCCGCTCACGAGATTGACGAGGGTGACGGTATCGACCCGGAGCCGGGCGCGCAGGAGCCGCCAGGTCAGCGGGTTGAGCCCGTAGGCGATGACCATCGGCGTGTCGGCCGCGGCCAGTTCGAGCGACACCGTGCCCGAGGCGGCAATGGCGGCATCGGCCGCCACCAGCGCCGCGCGCTTCAGCGCCTCGGCGGCGGCGTCCTCCCTGCCCCGGGGATCGATGAAATGGGGGCGGAGCGGCCAGGCGGCGGCCCGGTCGATGACGGCCTCGGCGACGCCCGGCGCCAGCGGCACCACCACTTCGAGACCGGGAAGGCGCGGCGCCAGCAGGGCGAGTGCGGCACCGAACACGTCCATGTGCCGGCGGATCTCGCCCATGCGCGAGCCGGGCAGCACGGCAAGAAGCGGCGCGTCGGGTGCGATCCCTCTTGCCGAGCGGAAGGCGGCGCCGACCTCGGGGCCGGGCCAGGAGTCGGCAAGGACCGGATGGCCGACGAAACGGGCCTCCATCCCCGCCGCCTCCATCAACGGCGGTTCGAAGGGCAGAAGACAGAGCACCGTGTCGACGAAAGCGGCCATGTGCTCCGCCCGCCGCGGTCGCCAGGCCCAGACGGAAGGGGCGACATAATGCACGACCCTGAGATCGGGCAGCGCCGCCTTCACCCGCCGGGCGAGGCGCAAGGTGAAATCGGGGCTGTCGATCGTCACGAGAATGTCGGGCCGGGCCGCGAGGATCGCGCGTTCCGCCTGTCGCAACCGGACGAGGAGCCGCGGCAGGCGCGGCAGCACCTCGATGAGCCCCATGACGGCAATGTCCGTGATCGGAAAGAGGCTCTCGAATCCCTGCGCCACCATCGCCGGCCCGCCGATGCCACCAGCGCGGAGATCGGGCACCAGGGTCTTCAGTCCGGCAAGGAGCCGCCCGCCGAGCCGGTCCCCCGAAGCCTCGCCGGCAACGAGGAAGATGCGGGGAGCGGCAGCGCTGACGGAGCTGTGCGCGGACCCGGTCATGGACCTTCCCCGGCCGATCCGGCCCGCACCCAGAGAAAGAGCCCGGCATCATCCGCCGCCGCCACCGTCGCTTCGGCTTCGAGAAGAAGCACGCCGCCGGCCGCGATGACGATTCCGCCGAGCCCGGCCCGGGCGGCCCGTTTCACGGTTTCGGGGCCGATGACGGGCATGTCCACCCGGAGTTCCTGACCCGGCTTCGGCGCCTTGTAGAGAAGCCCCCGGGGGGCTTCGGGGCGGCGGGCGCGAAGGACCGGGTCGCTGCGCAGCCGCTCGAGCAGTGCATCGGTGCCCTCGATGGTTTCGACCCCGAGACAGAGGCCGCCGGCGACGACGCAGGCCTGCCCGATGTCGGCTGCGCCGACGGTCGCCTGGATGAAGGCGGCCCGGGCGGCGTCGGTCTTGTCGGCTGCCCCCGGAACGGCCTTCGTAAGCACCCCCGACGCCGGAAGGAGCGCCGGGGCAAGCTCCCACGGGCCGCGCACGCGGAACCCCTCGGTCTCGATCATGGCGACGACGGCCCTGAGAAGCCCGTCATCCCCGCCCCGCATCGCCGCAAGCAGACGGGGGGCGTGGCGCTGAAAGGCGGCATCGAAGGCCGTGGGGTCGAGAGCCGGCCTCTCGAGCGCGCCGGCGAGGAAGAGATCGGCCACCCCGCGGTCGCGGAGGGCGCCGAACAGGGCGCCGAGCCGCTCGAAACGGGCCCGGAGGAACTTGATGCCCGGCGGTGCGTCCTCCTGCCAGTCGAGCGGGGCGAAGGACGCCACCGTCACCTCCCGCCCGGCCCGGACCGCCGCCTCGGCCAGCTGGCGGGGCAATGCGCCGCGCCCGGCCACGAGGCCGACCGGGGCGGCCCTGTCGAGCGGCGGATGGGGGCTGTGCGGCGTCATGGCGCCCCGTCTTCGCCGCTGCGCACCTCCCGCGCCGGGGTGAGGAAGGCGCGTTCGCTCGGCCCGGTCAGGAAACGCAGCACGTCGGCGACGAGGTCGCTGTCGCCGAGCTCGGCCTCGATGCGGGCGATGTTCTCGGCCAGCGTCCCCTCCTCCGAGAACAGCAGCCGGTAGGCCTGCCTGAGTGCGCGGATCTCCTCGCGCGGCGTGCCGCGGCGCTTGAGGCCGATCAGGTTGAGCCCTTCGAGCGCACCCCGCGGCCCGTGCACCAGCCCGTGGGGGATCACGTCATGGGTGACCATGGTCAGCGCCCCGATGATGGCACCGCGGCCGATACGCACGAACTGGTGCACCCCGCAAAGCCCGCCGATGATGACATCGTCCTCGATGACGCAATGGCCGGCCAGTGCCGACTGGTTGGCCATGATCACCCGATTTCCCACCCGGGCGTCGTGGCCGACATGGGCTCCGGCCATGAACAGGCAGTCGTCGCCGACGCGGGTGACGCCGCCGCCGCCCTCGGTGCCGATGTTCATCGTCACGGTCTCGCGGATCCGGTTGCGCCTGCCGATGACGAGGCGGGTCTTCTCGCCGCGATATTTCAGATCCTGCGGCACCTCGCCAAGCGAGGCGAAGGGGAACACCACCGTGCCCGCACCGATCTCGGTCCGCCCGGTGACGACCACATGGCTCTTCAGCACCACCCCCTCGCCGAGCACCACTTCGGGCCCCACGGTCGAGAACGGGCCGACCACTGCATCGGGGCCGATCACGGCCCCTTCCTCGACGAGGGCCGACGGGTGAATCCGGGCTGAAGGGTGAATGCTCATCGGAACCCCGGTCTGGAGAATGACGGCGGCAGGTCAGTCACGCACATCGAGCATGGCGGAGAATTCAGCTTCGGCGCAGACCTTGCCGTCCACCATGCCCTTGCCGGCGAATTTCCAGATCCGCCCGCCCTTGCGCCGCACCTCGACATGGAGCTCGAGCACGTCCCCCGGCACGACAGGGTTGCGGAAGCGCCCCTTGTCCACGGTCATGAAATAGACCAGCACCTCGCGATCACGCAGGCCGAGGGAATGGGAGACGAGCACCGCCGCCGTCTGGGCCATGGCCTCGATGATCGTCACGCCCGGCATGATCGGCATCTGCGGGAAATGCCCCTGGAAATGGGGCTCGTTGAAGGTGACGTTCTTGATGCCGACCGCGCCCTCGTTGATGCGGATATCCACCACCTTGTCGATGAAGAGGAAGGGGTAACGGTGGGGGATGCGGCGCTGGATGTCGGCAAGATCGGAGACGGTGGCGGTCCCTGTGGTGCCTTCCGTGGCGGTTTCGGTCATCTGGGCCTCGTGGTGGCTGCGCCTTGCGGCGTTCGTTTGCGGATCGTGGCTTCGCCCTAGCAATTCGCCTTGAGGCTGACAAGGCGTGGAGGCGGCGCCGAAGGTCAGGCGGAGCAGGGAAAGCGCGGTGGGGGCGTCCTGTCCCCGCGGGATCGAAGCAGCAGATCGGCCACGGGCGAGACGAGAGGGCGTTTCTTTCCTTGCGTGCGGCTATACCCCGCCCGCGGGATTTCGGCCGGGCTTGCCGAACGCAACCGCCCCGCGGCGGCACGGGCGGCGCGCTCAGTCGCCGCCGGAGGGCGGGCCGGGCGGCGCGTTCCGCGGCGGCGGCGCGGTGCTGCCCGCATCGGGCGCGGAAAGCGGGGTGCCGAGGGAGAAGCCGCCGAGAGCCGGGGCCTGAGGAGCGGCGGGCCCGGGCGCGGGGGGCAGCGGCGGAACGGGGGCCGTGTGGCCTTCTTCCGGCGGCGGCACGAGCTCCCGATCGACGAGGGCGATCAGCCGGTCGGTCATGTCGGCAGCCGGAACGGCATAGATCGTCACCCGCTTGTCGAGCACGATGTCGGCCCCGACCTCCTTCGTCAGCCGGAGAACGAGCCGGCCGACATCGGAAAAGAACTTCAACCGTCTTTCGTTGAGGCGGCCGAGGATCGCCTGTTCCTTGGCCGCCTGCTCCTTGCGGATCTTCTCGACCCGAGTGTTGAAGTCTTCGGCCAGAACCCGGAATTCGCCGGGCTCCATCCGTTTGCGCTTCTCCGCCAGTGCCTTTTCCTCGGCCTCGAGCTCCTGCTCGATCCGCCGGTTCTCGGCTGCGAGCTTCTGGCTCAGGGCGCGGATCTCGGCCAGGATCGCCTGGCCATAGCGGCTTTCGTTGAAGAGGCGTTCCTGGTCGATGACGATCACCCGCCCTCCTCCCCCTTTTGCCGCACCACCGTTTCCTGCGGGAGCGTTGCCGGCCGCGGCAGGCGGGAAGGGCGCCAGGGCCGCCCCCAGGGCAAGGGCGAGCGCGGCGAGGAGGCACACCGGACCCGCCGCGGCGGATCGCGGCGGCCTTCGACCGCCCTTTTCGCGGGTCTCGGCCGAAAGCTGCGCGCGGAGGGGCCCCGTCATGTCAGAAGGCGGACTGGATGGTGAGCTCGAAGCTCTGGGTCCTGTCGTAGCTCAGCGTCTTGAGCGGCCGCATGAAGTTGAAGCGCAGGGGGCCGATCGGCGTCTTCCAGAAGATCGACAGGCCGGCGGTGGCCCGCAGCTGGGCGCTGGCATCGGTGCCGGCCGGCAGGGTGCCGTCGAGCCCCCAGACCGAGCCGACATCGACGAAGGCCCCGCCATTGATGCCGTATTCTTCCGGCAGGCCGATCGGGAACTGGGCCTCGAGGCGGGCGACGGCGAAATAGTTGCCGCCGAGCGCGTCCCCCGTGCCCGGATCGCGCGGGCCGATGCCGTTGCGCTGGAAACCGCGCATGCGGCCGCCATTGAGGAAGAAGCGCTCGGTGATGTGGCTGCGGCCCGAGAGCGCCTTCACCATGCCGAATTCGAGATCGGCCGAGAGCGTCACGTCTTCGCCGAACGTCCTGACCTGGCCGCCGACGAGCCCGGTCGCCTTGATGTAGTTGCGGCTGCCGCCGAGCCCGGCGATCTCGCCCGAGAAGCGCAGCCGCACCCCGCGCGACGGGTCGTAGCCGCGACCGCGGGTGTCGTAGCTGTAGCTTGCGAGGAGGGCGCTCGAGGTGACGCTCGCGGGCTCGGCCGTGATATAGGCGGAGGCGCCGGCGTCGATATTGGTCAGATCGATCTTCTGGAACCGGTAGCCGAGGCTGATCCGCCCGTAGAGCGACGCCGGGAAGGCGATCGACGGGTTGAAGCTCAGGATCTTGCGGTCGAAGGGCTCGGAGAAGTGCTTGGTGGTGTAGTAGTTCGCCGCGATGCCCGCCTCGAGGTCGCGGTCGAGAAAGGCCGGCTCGACGAAGCTGAAGGAGTAGTTCTGGTCGGAAACGCCGAAGCCGGCATTGAGAACCAGCTTCTGCCCGCGGCCGAGGAAGTTGTCCTCGGTCAGCTTGATGGTGGTGCCGACCCCCGAGGAGGTCGAATAACTGACGCCGAAGGTGAGCGAGCCTGTCGGCTGTTCCTCGACCTTGACATCGACGATCACGTCCTCGGGCGTCGTTCCCGGCCGGGTGTTGACGTCCACCGCGCTGAAATAGCCCAGCGCCCGGATGCGCTCGGCGGCGCGGGCGATCTCGCGCGGGTTGAACGGGTCACCCTCGGCGAAGCGGAACTGGCGGCGGATCACCTTGTCGAGGGTGGTCGTGTTGCCGCTGATGTCGATCCGCTCGACGAAGATCCGCGGCCCGCGCTCGAGCACGAGGGTGAGATCGAGGGTGCGCGTGTCGTCATTGCGGCGGACCCGCGGCGTCACGCGCACGAAGGCAAGCCCCTTGTCTGACGCCAGACGCTCCATGCGCTCGATCGCCTTCTCGACCAGCACCGGAGAATAGATCTTGCCGCTTCTGAGCCGCGCCACCTTCTCGAAGGGGGCGGGGTCGAGATCGGGCAGGCTGGTGGTGACATCAATCGTGCCGAAACGATACTGTTGCCCTTCCCGCACCTTGATGGTGAGGAAGAAGGCATCGCGCGCGCGGGAGAATTCGGGCGTGATGGAAACGACCTTGAAATCGATATAGCCGCGCGAATGGTAGAAGTCGGTCAGGAGCTGCTTGTCGAATTCGAGCCGGTCGGGCAGGAAGTTGTCGGCCCGGATCAGCCGGCGGAGAATGCCGGCCTGCTTCGATGCCAGCACCCGGCGCAGGCGGCGGTCGGAGAAGGCCTTGTTGCCGACGAAGCCGATCCGCTCGATCTCGATCACGTCTCCCTCGTCGACCTCGAACACCACATCGACCCGGTTGCCCTCGCGCGGGATGATGCGGGGGCGGACGGTGGCGTCGTGCCGGCCGGCCTGGCGGTAGGCGTCGAGGATCGCGGCGGCGTCGGCCTCGGCCTGGGCCGGGTTGTAGACGAGGCGCGGCTTGAGCCCGACGAGCTTGATCAGATCCTCGTCCTTGAGCTTGCGGTTGCCCTCGATGTTGACCCGGTTGACGAGCGGGTATTCCTTGACGGTGACGACGAGTGCCCCGCCGCGCACATCGATGTTCACTTCCTCGAAAAGACCGGACTGGACAAGGCGTTGATAGGCCGCGTCGATCTCGGCGGCGGCGTAGCTCCTGCCCGGCTTGATGCCGAGATAGGAGCGCACGGTGGCCTCGTCGACCCGCTCGTTGCCCTTCACGACGATGCGGCTCACGGTCAGGTTCTGGGCCTCGGCCCGCATCTCGGGCAGGCCGGTGACGACAAGGGCGAGGCTCAACGCCCCCGTGGCGAGGAGCAGCCGCGCGAAAAGCGCGATCAGCACCATCGCAAACCCGGTGCCGATCAGCCGCACCCTCCCTGCGGTCATGTAAAGCACCCCTGCGGCCGTTTCGCGGCGCAGCCGCCCTTCCGGCCGCGCATGACCGTTCCTTCGCGTGTCTCTCATCTTCAGGCCCCCATGAGCTGCCGGCCCGGCCGGCCACCGCCTTGTTGTCGGCCGGGGAGAGCAGACCCCGGCACTTTCGTGAATTGAATAGAGTCTCGCCTGATGGGAGTCAAAGCGCAAGGAACGCGCGAAGCGGGCGGCCGTGCATCACGGCCGGGTCGGAGAGCCGACGGTCGGCGAATCGCGCCACGGGAGCCTCCCCTGCCGCGCCGGATGCGGCGGCGCAAGCTGCCCTGTCCCTTCCGGGCGCGCATTCGGGACCGGCAAGAGCTGCGCCGGCCGAACCCGTCATCGATGCCGGCCGGCAGCCGCAGGAGCAGTCATGCTACGAGGAAGCCGCAAATGTCCGAGAGAGCCGCCCTCATGGAGCGGTCGCGAGCGAACGCATGAAGGATGCATGGCAGGCTTAACCACCGTCGCGGTCGCCCCGAGGCGAGGATCCCCAGGAGAGGATGATACGAAGATGGCCGCACACTCCGGGCCGGGGCCGGTCGCGGGATCCGGGCATGGCGGCAAGACCGGCGTGATGCGTTGGAGGAGCAGCCCTCAGGGCATGAAGGGCGTCTCGTGCCCGTAGAGGCGGGCGAAGAACGCCACCGCCCCCCAGCCCACGAGGCCGAGGGACAGGAGCGTGAGAGCGCCGACCAGCACCTGATCCTCGATGAGGTCGATCACCATGTGGAGGCTGCGATAGCCGGTGCGAATGTGTTTCATGGCTCTGCCCCTGTTCTGCCACCGGCCGACCCGTTCTCCGAACGGCCTGCCGAGGGGTTCATCCGTGATGCGCGGCTTCGGCCGAAGGCGCTTCCGGGCGCATCTTCTCCGAGCAGCATCACGTTTCCGCTATCGCCACGAAATGGGGCAGCAATCGGGCGCGATCGGGGAAATGACGTGAAGATCGTATCGCTTCCGCCCCGCTTCCGGCCCCGGTCACCGCCTCAGCAGAAGAGGTCGTTGAAGAGCGCGAAGCCCATCAGAGTCATCAGCAAGGCGAAGCCGATCGACATCAGGATCCGCATCACCCGCTCCGAAGGCGGCTTGCCGGTCATCCCCTCCCACAGGAAGAACACCAGATGGCCGCCGTCGAGCACCGGCACCGGGAAGAGGTTGACGAGACCGATGGCGGTGGAGAGCACGGCGATGAACCAGATGAAGGCGCCGATGCCCTGCTGGGCCGCATCGGCCGAGCTTTCGGCAATGCCGATCGGCCCTTGCAGGTTGCAGGCCGAGATCGCACCCGAGATCATGTGCCACACCCCGTTGAGCGAGGTGGTGACGATGCCCCAGACCTGGGCCGCCCCGAGGCCGAGAGCCGAAAGCGGGCCGGGGCGCAGGGTGGGCGGGTCGAAGAACAACCCGCCGGTGATACCGACGAGCAGGCGCCTCTCGAAGCCGCCCTTGCCGTCGGGCAGCTCGATCATGCGCGGCTTCACCGTCACGGTGAAGGTCCGCCCGTCACGCCAGACCGTGAGGTCGAGCGCCTTCCCCTCCGAGCGACGGACGATTTCCTGCAGCTGCGAGAAGGCGATCAGCCGCTCGCCGTCGGCCTCGAGAATGATGTCACCGATCCGCAGGCCGGCTTCGGCCGCGGCCGAACGGGGCTGGATGCCGGTAATGCGCGCAATGAGCGGGAACGGCCCCCTGGCGCTGATCATGCGACCGTCGCGAACGACCGTATAGACGAGAGGGGCGCGCGGCGCGGCCTCGTGGCCGTAATCGTAAAGGTCGCGGATGCTTTCGATCCGGCGGTCCTCGACCGTCTCGATCCGGTCGCCGACCTCGAGCTCGTTCATCACGCCGGGAACCGGGTAGATCTTGCCGATGACGGGCTCGTTCTCGGGGATGCCCGAGACGATGGCAAGGCCGGCGAAGACCAGGATCGAGAACAGGAAGTTGAACATCGGCCCGGCCAGCACGGTCAGGAACCGGGCCCGGAGCGGCGCCCCTTCCATGGTGTGCCGCCGCGCTTCCTCGTCGAGCGCGGAGAGGGTGGTGCTGTCGCTCGTGGCCGAGGCGGCATCGGCATCACCGAGGAATTTAACGTAGCCGCCGAAAGGAATGGCCGCGATCTGCCAGCGCGTGCCGGCCCGATCGACCCAGGAGGCCAGCACCGGCCCGAAGCCGATCGAGAACACCACCGGGCGGATGCCCGAGAGCCTGCCGACGAGGTAATGGCCGAATTCATGGACGAAGACGATCACCGAGAGCGCCACCACGAAGGCGGCGATGGTCAGGAAGAAATTGCCGAACTGGGGAAGGAAGGCGTCCATGTCTCTCTCCGGGTCCGTCCGTCGGGGCTTTCATGCCCTCTGCTTCCGTGTGCTTCCGCGCCTGGGGATGCGGCAGGGCCTGTCTTCTCATAGGCGAGGCGCGCCGATCATGCCAGACGGCTTCAGGGGCGAAAGCGCGGCGGAGTGGCGACATTTTCGTGAGCATCCGTGGCGCGACGCGAAGGGCAGGCGGCGGCCGGGAGATACCCCTGCCGATCGGCGTTGCGCTCTCTCTCCACCCGCGACTTCCCTTCCGAGGGGCGTCCGCCCCCTGCCCCGCCGGCGGCATGCCGCGCCTGACGGGTCCGGCGCCGGCACGGTTCCGGTTCGTGGGCGAAAGGCCGCTCGTCCTTCGCAGCCGTTGCGCGGCTCAGGCGGCCATTTCCTCGAGCAGGGCGGCGGCCCGGTCGCGCGCGGCGGCGTCGATGGCCAGCACATCGTCGAGAGCTGCCGGTGCGGTAGCGAAATCGCCGGCCCGCACCATCTCCGCGATCACCCGATCGACGAGGCGGGCCATGTCGAGAAAGCCGATCCGGCGGGCGATGAAGCCGTCGAGCGCCACCTCCTTTGCGGCGTTGAATGCCGCCCCGGCCCCCTTGCCGAGCGCCATCACCTCGCGCGCAAGGCGCAGGGCGGGGAAACGGGCCTCGTCGGGAGCGGCGAAATCGAGCCGGCCGAGGGCGGCGAGATCGAGCCGCTCGAGCGGCAGCGGCCGGCGTTCGGGCCAGTTGAGGGCGTAGCCGATGGCGCCGCGCATGTCGGGCGGGCCGAGATGGGCCAGCATCGCGCCATCGGTGAAGCCAACCAGCGAATGGATGATCGACTGGGGGTGGATCACCACCTCGATCGCTTCGGGCGGCATGTCGAACAGCACATGGGCCTCGATCATCTCCAGCGCCTTGTTGAACATCGAGGCGCTGTCGATCGAGATCCGCATCCCCATCGACCAGTTGGGATGACGCACCGCCTCTTCGGGCGTCACCGCCGCCATGCGCTCGAGCGGCCAGTCGCGGAAGGGACCGCCCGAGGCCGTGAGCACGATCCGCTCGAGCGCCCGCCGGTCCTCGCCGGCCAGCGCCTGGAAGATGGCCGAGTGTTCGCTGTCCACCGGCAGGAGCGTCGCCCGGCGACGGGCGGCTTCGGCGCGGACGAGGTCGCCGGCGGCCACCAGCGTTTCCTTGTTCGCAAGAGCGAGAACGCCCCCATGGGCCAGGGACAGGAACCCCGGCACGATGCCTGCCGCGCCGACGATGGCCGACATGGTCCAGTCCGCCGGTCTTGCGGCCGCCTCGGCGATCGCCCGGGCGCCGGCAGCCGTCTCGATACCGCTGCCCGCCAGCCGCGCGCGCAGCTCGGGCAGGCACTCTTCGTGGGCGGTCACGGCGATGCCGGCCCGGAGCCGCTTCGCCTGTTCTGCCAGACGGGCGACGTTGCGCCCCCCTGTCAGCGCCACCACCTCGTAGCTCTCGGCCCCGCCCTGACGCGCGAGGAGATCGACGGTGTTGCAGCCGATCGAACCGGTGGCGCCGAATATCGAGATCCTGCGTCGCGTGTCGCTTCGGGACATGGGCCGGGTCATCGCTCCCTGATGGATGGCGGCGGGTTCAGAAATGCGGCAGAAGGCCCGCCGCCTCGAAGATCCCCGCCACGATCAGGGCGCCGATCATGCCGTCGAACCGGTCGAGCGCGCCGCCATGGCCGGGAATGAGGCGGGAGCTGTCCTTGACGCCGGCCCGCCGCTTGATGGCGCTTTCTAGCAGATCCCCGGCCTGGGCCGCCACAGAAAGGACGAGAGAAGCGGCCATCGGCCACACCACCTGCTCCGGCGTGAAGGCAAGGGCGAAAGCGAGCCCGACGAGGGCGGCGCCGAGCCAGCCGCCGATCGTTCCCGACCAGGTCTTGCCCGGGCTGACGGCCGGCAGGAGCCTCGGCCCGCCGATCAGCCGCCCGAAGAGATAGCCGCCGACATCGGTGGCAATGACGACGGCGACGATCCAGAACACTTCGGCCGGTCCCGTCATCACCCGGAGCCGCAGCAGGACGAATGTGGCCGCCAGAATCGCGCTTCCGTAGCCGAACCAGCACCAGGGGCGGCGATGCAGCCCGGCGATCGTGCCGAGGAGGAGCGGCAGGAGCAAGAGTCCCAGCCCGGCGCGCGAGGGCGAAAGCGCCGCGGCGATCACCGCGAGCGTGCCCGTGGCGCCGACGAGATGGTGCAACCGGCCCGCTTCCGGCCGCATCATCCGCGCAAGCTCCCACAGCATGGCCCCGGCGAAGAGCGCCAGGAAGAGAAGCAGCGGGAAGCCCCCTTCGAAAAGGGCTCCAAGGGCGATCCCCCCGAGGATGACGGCCGAGATCAGCCGCAGCCCCAGATCGGCGAACCTGCCGCCCGGCGCGGCGGTTTCGTTCGATGTTGTGCGCTCCACCTTCCCCCCTGAAGCGCCGTGCTCATTTTCCGTCATTTCGCCTCCCTCGGCCGGCTCCGCTCCCGAACGCCCGTCTTGCGCGGACCGTGCCCCTTGGTGCCCGAGCGGGCGGACAAGTGCAAGAACGGCGTCGCGGAGAAAGGACGGACGGGAAGAAGCGCAGGCGCAGGGAATGCACGCCCGAAAGCGAATGGGCGGCAAGACGCCCAAGCTGCGCCCCGCCGCAAGGCACGGCCGCCTCGCCGCCATGAAGCGCCCTGCCCTGCCCCTCATCTGCCGATCGCGTTTCGGGGCATCGAGAACCCGGCGGCGGGACGCGTCCGTAACTGTGGCCGGGCTGCCCTCAGCTGCGGACGAGACGGGCCGGGACCGCGCCGAAGCGCCGCTCGCGGCAGCGCACCTTGGCGAGGATCTCGGCAAACTCGTTCACGGTGAAATCGGGCCAGAGCGTATCGGTGAAGGCCAGCTCGGCATAGGCCGCCTGCCAGAGCAGGAAATTCGACAGGCGGCATTCGCCCGAGGTGCGGATGACGAGATCGGGATCAGGCAGGGGGGCGGTGTCGAGCATGTCGGCAAGAAGGGCCGCGTCGATCTGGGCGGGGGCGATACGGCCGGCGGCCACCGCCTCGGCCATGCGCCGGCTCGCCCGGACGATCTCGTCGCGCCCGCCATAGCTGAGGGCGACCACGAGATCGAGCACCGTGCCCGAAGCCGTTTCCTCCTCCATCCAGCCCATGAGCTGGCGCAGCCGCGAATCGAGCCGGCCGTGATCGCCGATGAAGCGCAACCGCACGCCTTCGTCCTTGAGCCGCGCGGCCTCGGAGCGGATGTAGCGGCGAAAGAGCGCCATCAGCCCGCCGACCTCCTCGGCCGAGCGGCGCCAGTTCTCGGTCGAGAAGGCGTAGAGGGTCAGGGTGCGGATGCCGAGGCCGGGGCAGGCCTCGACGATCTGTCGCACGCGCTCGACCCCGGCATGATGCCCCCGCAGCCGCGGCAGGCCACGCTGCTCGGCCCAGCGGCCATTGCCGTCCATGATGATGGCCACATGGCGGATTCCGCCCTCGTCGGGTGCGGCGTGCCGGTTCAATCGGTCCTCCCCGTGAAAATCGCCTTCACCATGACAACACCTGCATCAATTGCCCGCACCGCGACCTCTCCCGCGGCGCCGATCCGGCAGGAGGCACTCTCCTGCGCGATCTTCCGCCACACGGGCCGGGTGATGCCGAGGACCACACCCGGAAGAGCAGCTCACACCTGCATGATCTCTTCCTGCTTGATTTCGAGAGCCTTGTCCACCCTGTCGATATACCTGTCGGTCAGGGCCTGCACTTCCTCGGCCCACATCTTGAAATCGTCTTCCGAGATCGAGGACCTGACCTTCTTGAGCCGGTCCATGCCGTCGCGGCGGACGTTGCGGATCGCCACCCGCGCATGCTCCGCATACTGGGCGGCGAGGCGGGAAAGCTCCTTGCGGCGCTCCTCGTTGAGTTCGGGGATCGGCAGGCGGATCAGCGTGCCCTCCACCACCGGGTTGATGCCGAGCCCGCTGTCGCGCAGCGCCTTCTCCACCGCGCCGACAAGCCCCTTGTCCCAGACCGAGAGGGTGATCATCCGCGGCTCCGGCACGTTGATCGAGGCCACCTGGTTGAGCGGCATCTGCGCCCCGTAGGCATCGACGGTCACGGGATCGAGCATCGACGCCGAAGCCCGCCCGGTCCTGAGCGAGGCGAATTCCGACTTGAGCGCGTTGAGCGCCCCTTCCATGCGGCGCTCGAGATCGTCGAGATCGAGATCGAATTCCTCGTCTGACATGGGTGTTCCTCCGCTGGTGCCTCCCCGCGCCCTGTCCGGCGGGCATCGGGGAGATGGTCTCATTCATGAACGATCGTGTAGGTTCCCCTTCCCCGGACGACATCGGCCAGCGCACCGGGCCTCTCGAGCGAGAAGACGATGATCGGCAGCTTGTTGTCGCGCGCAAGGGCGATGGCCGAGGCGTCCATCACCTTGAGATTCTTCTGCAGCACCTCGTCATAGCTGATCTCGTCGAAGCGTCTGGCGTCTGGGTCGGTCATCGGGTCCTTGTCGTAGACGCCATCGACCTTGGTGCCCTTGAAGATCGCCTCGCAGGCCATTTCGCTGGCCCGGAGCGTGGCGGCGGTGTCGGTGGTGAAATAGGGGTTGCCGGTGCCGGCCGCGAAGATGCAGACCCGCCCCTTCTCGAGATGGCGCACCGCCCGGCGACGGATGTAGGGCTCGCAGATCTGGTCCATCGGAATTGCCGAGATCACCCTGGTGAAGACACCGCGATCCTCGAGGGCCGACTGCATGGCGAGGGCGTTCATTACCGTGGCCAGCATGCCCATGTAGTCGGCGGTGGTGCGCTCCATGCCCTGGGCGCTCCCCTGCAGACCGCGGAAGATGTTGCCGCCGCCGATCACCATGCAGATCTCGGCGCCCATGTCGTGGACCTTCTTCACCTCGTCGGCGATGCGGGCGACGGTCGGCGGGTGCAGGCCGTAGCCCTGATCGCCCATCAGCGCCTCGCCCGAGATCTTGAGCATGATGCGCCGATAGCGCAACGGAGCGGGGCGGGCGCCCGGCTGATCGGTCGATTCGTCCGCGGCTGGTACAGGGGACGCAGCAGACGCCTCCTCCCCGGCCGGGGGTGGCGCAGGCATTGTGGCCGGGGCTTCGGCGGCGGATCTGTCGGGGGGCTTGCTCATGGCTCCGTCCTCGCTTCCGGCACTGATCGAGACAGGCGACGGCGGCATGCCGCTCGAAGCCTTTTCCCCGTTGCGGCCTCCGGATGCAACCCCCCGAGAGCCGGGCTGCGCCGGGGGATTCGGCAACACCCTGCCGGACGTGTCCGTTCACCGGAAGACCGGGAAGGACGGTGCGAGATGGATGCCATCGCGGCCGAAGGGGGACGGGCGTTCTTTACCGCCACGCCGGCGGCCGCTAGCCTGCGGCCATGAGCGTGGCGCAAGACGAGCGGAGAGAAGGCGAGGCGGCCGACGAACCCCTCCATGACGAAACGGCGTGGCAGGCGCGGATCGCGGCCGCGATCGACCCGGCGCGGCCGGTGCTCCTTGCCGGAGCGACCGCCTCGGGCAAGTCGGCCCTCGCCCTGGCCATCGCCCGGGCCCATGGCGGCAGCGTCGTCAACGCCGACGCGCTGCAGGTCTATCGCGACTGGCGCATCCTCACCGCACGGCCGGGCCCGGAGGAGGAGGCTCTCGCGCCGCATCTTCTCTACGGCCATGTCGGCTTCCGCATGGCCTGGTCGGTCGGAGACTGGCTGCGGGCACTCGCACCGATCCTCGACGCGCATCGCCGCACCGGCCGGCCGCTCGTCATCGTCGGTGGCACCGGACTCTATTTCACCGCCCTGACCGGAGGGCTGGCCGAGATCCCGCCGATTTCGGCCGCAACCCGGGCACGGGCCGCGGCGATCCTTGCCGCCGAGGGGGTCGAGGCGCTCGTCGCCGATCTCGCGCGGCGGGATCCGCGCACCCATGAGCGGATCGATCTGGCCAATCCGGTGCGGGTGCAACGGGCCTGGGAGGTGCTCGCGGAAACCGGGCGCGGGCTTGCCGCCTGGCAGGACGACACCCCGCCCCCCCTTCTTCCCCTGGCGGCGGCGCAGCCTTTCGTGCTGTCGCTGCCGCCCGCGGTGCTGGCCGAGCGGATCGACCGGCGCTTCGACGCGATGATGGCCGCGGGCGCGCTCGAGGAGGTGCGCGCCCTGCGCCCGGTCTGGGATCCGCACCTGCCGGCCGCCAAGGCGATCGGCGCCCGCGAACTCATGGCCCATCTCGAAGGGCGGCTCGCTCTGGGGGAGGCGGTGGCCGCCGCCAAGCGGGCCACGCGCGACTATGCCCGCCGTCAGCGCAAGTGGTTCCGCCGCAAGATGGCGGACTGGCCGCGTCTCGCACCCCCCGCGACGCCTGATCCCGTGGCCGCCCGACCGGCAGAAGATTGCTGAAACGGATCTTTCAGAAACCCCGCCCTTGCAGCAATCGCTCTCCCCCCGCAGCATGGTCGAAGACTTGCCGACGAAGGGGAGGGAAAGTTGCGCGAAAGCGACAATCTCGGCGAGGATGAATGGCTCTTCCCGCTTGCGGAGGAGGATGAAGCGCCGCCCCGCAGGGGCACGAGCATGCCCCTTGCGCCCCCCCGTGCCTGCCCCGACGAAGCGGCGCTCGCGCCCGGCGGCGACCGTGCCTTGCCGGCGGTCTTTCCTCTTGCGCGGCTTCATCGCTCCCGGCCCTGGGAGATCGAGAGCGTGCATGCCACCCCGCACCACCGGGTGATCCATCTCGCCCGCGGCCAGGGGCGGGCGCTCCTAGACGGGCGCATGCGCGGGATCGGCGCCAATCATCTGCTGTTCATCCCTGCCGGCACGCCGGCCGCCTTCCACCCCCTCGCCGGTGCCAATGGCGAATGGCTGACGCTGCCGGTCGACACGACGCTTCCCTGGCCGGCGAACTGCCGTTTCCTGCCCCTGCGCGGGCAGATGCGGCAGGGAGAGGCACTCGCCCTCATCGAAGGCATCGAGCGGGAGCTCGCGGACGATGCGCCGGGTCGCGAGATCGCCCTCGCCGCCGAAATCGCCCGCCTCGCCGTGCTCGTTCTGCGGCTCGAGGCCGAGCACGGCCTTGCCGATGCCGAACCCGACCGCAACCAGCAGCTGGTTCTGGCGACGCTGGCCTTCATCGAACGCCATCATGCCGAAGGTATCGGCGCCGGGGACGTTGCCGAAGCCCTCGGCGTGACGCCGGCCCATCTCTCGCGGGTCTGCCGCGAGGCCACCGGCCATCCGGTGAGCGAACTCGTTCACGAGCGGATCCTGCTCGCGGCGCGGCGTCTCCTGCTCGGAACCGATCTGCCGGTGGGCGTGATCGCCCGCTGCCTCGGCTTCGCCTCGGCCGCCTATTTCAGCCGCTTTTTCTCGGCCCGCACGGCCCTTTCTCCGCGTGCCTGGCGTCAGCGTCACCGGCGCTGAACGGGCCGTTTCCCGCCGTCCGCCTGCCGCTGCCCGCCCCTGCCTTGTGCCCTTGCCGAGGGCGCTCTATGTCTCGCCGCAAGAGGCGGGCGGCCGATGGAACAAGGCGGGCGGCAGGAAGCATGGCGGTGATCGGGACAACGAACGAGACCTGGCCGGACCGAGCGGCAGCTCGGCTCGCGCTGGGCTATTTCCGTGCCCTCGCCGCCCTGCCCTATCGCCGCCGACTCGCCCTTGCCGGCTGGCTCTTCGCCCATCCCTTCGCCCGGTTCGGAAGGCGGCTGGCGATTTCGCGAGCCAATCTTTCCCTGATCTTTCCCGACATGCCTCGCCGCGCGCGCGAGGAAATCGCCCGTGGCGGGCTCGACAATTTCGGCCGCACCTTCATCGAGATCTTCGCCGGGGAGGAATTCGCCGCGCGGCACCGGCTCGCCCCCCTTGCCGGCCCCGGTCTTTCGGAGCTGGTGCGCGCCTTCGAGGCCGGCCGGCCGCTCATCCTCGCCACCGGCCATATCGGCAACATCTGGGCGGCGGTGGTGGCGCTCCGGGCCCGCGGGGTCGATACCGCGGTCGTCTATCGGCCGACCGGCAAGCGCATCTTCGATGCCGCCTATGTGCCGGCGCTCGAGAGGCTCGGCGGCAAGGCGTTCCCCCGCACGCGGGCCGGCACGCGGGCGATGGTGCGCCATCTCAGGGCCGGCGGCGCCCTCGTGATGCTGATCGACCAGTTCACCTATCGCGGCGCCCTGCTCGACTTCCTCGGTCATCCGGCCCGCACCACGCTCACCGCCGCCGAGCTGGCGCTGAAATTCGATGCGCCGTTCTTTCCCGTTTACGGCATCCGCAAGCAGGACGGCTTGAGCTTCGCGCAGATCGTCGGCGCCCGGATCCCGCCTTCGGATGCGGCCGCCATGACCCAGCGTTTCAACGACGATCTCGCCGCCATGGTCCGCGCGCATCCCGAGCAATGGATGTGGATGCACCGGCGCTGGAAGGACGTGCCGGGCATCTATGACTGAGGGCGGACATGGCCGGGGCCGGAGCGCAGCGCCCCGGTCGATGCGTCCGGTTCGAGGCGGCTCCGAGGAGCCGTCATGCGCGCTCCCGGCGGTGCGGATGCGTGAAAGGAAGGGCGGCGCATCCCTCCCCCATGACGACGGGTGGATGGCAAAGGGCGGGCTATTGCAGCCGGGCGACCGCCGCGACCTCGCCCGGCCCCTTGCGCTGGACCACGATCACCATGGGCATGTCCCCCTCGACCGTGACGGTGGCGTTGGCCGGCAGCCGCCCGTCCCATTCGGCAATCCGCGTCCACTCGGCGACGATATTGGCATAGGTCAGGGTCAGACCGGCATTCTCGCCGCGGGTGATCGTGACGGTGAGGCTGGGCAGGTAGCGCACGAGCTGGATGATGCACGGGCCGATCGGGCGTCCGTCGGCTGGCGCCAGGGTGATGCGGAAGGTTTCGCCCTTGCGCCGCACGGTGATCTTCACCGGGTCGGGCGCCGCCGCGGCCCGGGCGATGGCCTCCTCGATCTCCTCGGGATGAAATCCGGCGATGCGCTCCCTGCCGTGAACGATGAATTGCGGCGTGTAGATGGTCTTGAGCTGGGCCGCACGGGCATAGGCCTTCTGGCGCCGGGTGAAGCGGCGCTGGGCGAAGATGTCGCGCCAGCCGAGATAGTCCCAGTAATCGACGTGGAGCGAAAGCGGGATCACGTCGTCACGCTCGGCCAGCCGGGCGAGATAGGCGTCGGCCGGCGGACAGGCCGAGCACCCCTGCGAGGTGAACAGCTCGACCAGAACCGGCACCCCGGCCACGGCCCGCATCGGCAGGGAAAGAAGGCCGATGGCGAGAATGGCGGCGAGACCGGTTCGGACATGTCGTGACATCAGCGCATTCTCCTTGGCCTCATCCCGGCCCTTCCTACTCTCCTGTCCTGCCGGATGCCAATCAACCCTCTGCGAGAGCCCCGTGACCGGCCCGCACGGAGACGGACTACCAGCGGCGGCTGCGCTTCAGCCACGCTTCGCCCTCCTCGCCGAAGCGGCGGCGGATGCGGGTTTCCTCCTCGAAGATGAAGCGGCGGGTGACGATCCACATGAAGATGAAGGCCGGCAGCACCGCGCCGAGGGAGCCGAGCCACAGCCCCCAGCCGAAGAGGATCAGCACCATGCCGGTATAGATCGGATTGCGGTTGATCCGGTAAGGCCCCCGTCGGACCAGCACCTTCGGGTCGTGCCGCGGCTCGATCGGGGTGGCGGCCCGCCACAGATGCCAAGCACCCCACAGGACGAGCAGGACGCCGAGCCCGATCAGGACCGGCCCGGTCCAGCCGGTGTCGGCCTCCGAAAGCGGCAGGAGGCGGTCGAACAGCCAGGCGAGCCCTGCCATCGCCAAGGCCCAGAGGGGCGGGAGGTCGAGCCGCGCGAGAAGCCCCCCGGGCTTGTCTTCCGGCGGATCGGGGGGCGTCTCGTCCCCGTCCGGTCGTCCGTTCATGTGCACCCTCCCCTTCGTGATCGCGCTTCCGGTGACGATTGCCCCTCCGGGCGGACGGGGCCAGGATCGGAGCATGGCGCATCCGTCACCGGAATCAAGCGGCGAATCGAAAGCGGCCCGCGGCCGGGTGCGGATCGACACGTCGGGCTGGTCCTGCGTTCATTGGCGCGGCCGCTTCCATCCGTCCGATCTGCCGCGCAGCGAATGGCTCACCCATTACGCCCGGCATTTCCTCGCCGTGGAGCTCAATGCCACCTTCTACCGTCTGCCGTCGCCCCGGAGCGCGGCCCGTCGGCACGCCATCGTGCTGCCGGGGTTCCGCTTCGCCTGAAGGCACCGGGCACCTTCACCCATCTGCGGCGGCGCCCCTTGCGGAGAAACGCGGGCCGATGCTCTTTCGGCGGCCGCCGCGCCTTGCCCCGACCGGGGCAGCTTGCGACCTTTCTCGCCGCCTGCCTCGCGAAGCGCGGCGTCGCCATGGTGGGCTGGGACATGGGGAGATACGGCCCTGACGCACTCGCGCCCTGGGCCGACCGGATCCGCCGCTGGCGGAAGGCGGGGCGGGACGTGTTCGCCTGCTTCATCAACGACCGCGAAGGGACGGCTTTCGCCCATGCCCGCACCCTGGCCGCGCTTCTCGGCATCATCGCCAATGCATGTGCGCCGTGAAGCGATCGCGGAAGGGGCGCCCGCCCGGAGCGCCCCCTTCCCTCTTTCCTGCTCTCTTTCCTGCCTGCCGGCCGCCTCAGCTCCTGGCGAGGTTCCGCAGCACCGTGTGCAGCACGCCGCCATTGCGGACGTAATCGCGTTCGACCTCGGTATCGATCCGGCAACGCACGATGATCTCGCGCTCGCTGCCGTCCTTGTAGCGGATGCGGCAGGGCAGCTCGGCCAGGGGTTCGACATCGTCGGAAAGGCCGAGGAAGCTCAGCTCCTCCTCGCCGGTGAGGCCGAGGCTGCGCCGGTTCTCGCCCCCGGTGAACTCGAAGGGAATCACCCCCATGCCGACGAGATTCGAACGGTGGATGCGCTCGAAGCTCTCGGCGAGCACCGCCCTTACACCGAGAAGCGCCGGCCCCTTGGCCGCCCAGTCGCGCGAGGAGCCGGTGCCGTATTCCTTGCCGGCCACCACCGCGAGCGGCACGCCGCGCTTCTGCCAGGCCATGGCCGCGTCGAAGATCGGCACCACATTGCCCTCGGGATCCTTCGTGAAGCCGCCCTCGACCCCCGGCACCATCTCGTTGCGGATGCGGATGTTGGCGAAGGTGCCCCGCATCATCACCTCGTGGTTGCCGCGTCGCGCGCCGTAGGAGTTGAACATGTGCGGCGGCACCTGATGCGCGAGCAGATACCTGCCGGCCGGGCTGTCGGGTTTGATGGCGCCGGCGGGGGAGATGTGGTCGGTCGTGACCGAATCGGCCAGAAGCGCAAGGATCCGGCAGCCCTCGATGCTCTCGATATGCCCGGGCTCGCGGCCCATGCCGTCGAAATAGGGCGGGCGGCGAATGTAGGTCGAACTCGGCGGCCAGTCATAGGTCAGGCTGTCGGGCGCCTCGACCGCCTGCCAGCGTGCGTCGCCCTTGAAGACATCGGCGTATTTCTTCGCGAAGGCCTCGCGCGTGACCGCCTTCTCGACGAGGGCGTTCACCTCCTCCTGGGTCGGCCAGATGTCCCGGAGGAAGACCGGCCTGCCCTCCCTGTCGGTGCCGACGGGATCGACCGCGAGATCGACATTCATGTCGCCCGCCAGCGCATAGGCCACGACGAGCGGCGGCGAGGCGAGATAGTTCGCCCGCACGTCGGGGTTGATCCGACCTTCGAAGTTGCGGTTGCCCGAGAGCACGGAGGCGGCGATGAGATCGCCTTCGCGGATCGCCTTCGAGATCTTCTCGGGCAGCGGGCCGGAATTGCCGATGCAGGTGGTGCAGCCATAGCCGACGAGGTTGAAGCCGATGGCGTCGAGATCTTCCTGCAGCCCGGCCTTCTCGAGATATTCGCTCACCACCTGGCTGCCGGGTGCCAGCGAGGTCTTGACCCAGGGTTTCGGCATCAGCCCCTTCTCGCGGGCCTTGCGGGCCACGAGGCCAGCGGCGATCATCACATAGGGGTTCGAGGTGTTGGTGCAGGACGTGATGGCGGCGATCACGATCGAGCCGTCGCGCAGGCTGTAATCCGCCCCTTCGACCGGATGGCTCCTGCGCGGATCGGGCGGCTCGACCGGCGCCGGCCCCTCCTCGAGCATCTCCTCGGCTTCGGGCGAAATGTCGATGCCGCGTTCGTCGGCGACATGCTGCAGGAAGGTTTCGGCCGCCTTGTCGAGGGCGATGCGGTCCTGCGGCCGCTTGGGACCGGCGATCGAAGGCACGACGGTGGACATGTCGAGGGTGAGCGTGTCGGTATAGACCGGCGCGTAATCCGGCCCGCGCCACAGCCCCTGCTCCTTCGCATAGGCCTCGACGAGCTGCACCCGCGCCTCGTCGCGCCCGGTCTGGCGAAGATAGCGCAGCGTCTCGTCGTCGATCGGGAAGAAGCCGCAGGTCGCCCCGTATTCGGGCGCCATGTTGGCGATGGTCGCCCGGTCCGCGAGCGGCAGCCGGTCGAGCCCTTCGCCGTAGAACTCGACGAACTTGCCGACCACTCCCTTCTCGCGCAGCATCTGGGTGACGGTCAGCACGAGATCGGTGGCCGTCACCCCCTCGCGCAACGCGCCGGTGAGCTCGAAACCCACCACCTCGGGAATCAGCATCGAGATCGGCTGTCCCAGCATGGCCGCCTCGGCCTCGATGCCGCCGACGCCCCAGCCGAGCACGCCGAGGCCGTTGATCATGGTGGTGTGGCTGTCGGTGCCGACCAGCGTGTCCGGATAGGCGACGGTGGCGCCGGTCTGGTCGGTGTCGGTCCACACGCCCTGGGCTAGATATTCGAGGTTCACCTGATGACAGATGCCCGTGCCCGGCGGCACGACGCGGAAATTGTCGAACGCCTTCTGCCCCCATTTGAGGAACTGGTAGCGCTCCATGTTGCGCTCGTATTCACGCTCGACATTGAACCGGAAGGCACGGGGATTGCCGAACTCGTCCACCATCACGGAATGGTCGATGACGAGATCGACCGGGTTGAGCGGGTTGATCTTCTCCGGATCCCCGCCGAGAGCGACCATGGCATCGCGCATGGCGGCGAGGTCCACCACCGCCGGCACGCCAGTGAAATCCTGCATCAGCACCCGCGCCGGACGGTAGGCGATCTCCCGCGGATTGCGCCCCCCCTTCTCGACCCATTCGGAGAAGGCGCGGATGTCGTCTTCGGTGACGGTGAGCCCGTCGGCATGGCGCAGGAGGTTCTCGAGCACGACCTTGAGCGCCGCCGGCAGATGCGCGAAGCGGCCGAGCCCGGCCGCCTCGGCCGCCCCGATCGCATGGATGGCGTATTCGCGATCGCCGACCCTGAGCGTGCGGCGGGTTGCGCCGGCATTCTTCCCGGTTGTGATGGCCATGATGTCGCTCCCTCGTCTTCCGGCCGCAAGGGCGGCCCGTGATGCTGTGGTCGATCTCGCCCCGCGGCGCCTCGGTGCGGCGCGCCGGTCAGGCCGCCGGAGTCGCGGCCGCCCCGTCCTGCCCGGAGCGGCGACCGGCGAAGCGCCGGGGGTGTCGCGCCCCCTTTGCCAGATGGGACCGACAAGATCAAGGTTACGGCATACGATCGTATGCAATCGAGATGCCGGCTGCCGCGCTCCCGCGGGGGAGAGGGCGGGAATACGAGGAAGCGGCAGGCAACGCGCGCGGTCCGCGCCACCGGTCGCACCGATGCCGCCTCCTTCACGGGATCGTTGCCCGCGGGAGGGCGCGAAATCGCCGCCGGCCCTTTGCCCCGGCGTGCAGGCAGGCTAAAGGGGCGGCATGACCGCGCTCGAGCTTGCCCCCTACCGTGATGCCGCGCCTCTCGAGGTGCGCGACCTCGCCTGCCGGCGCGGCGAGCGGCTGATTCTCGAAGGGGTGGAATTTTCCGTCCCCCCGGGGCGGGCGCTCATCCTGCGGGCGCCCAACGGGGCCGGCAAGACCACGCTCCTGCGTGCCGTCGCCCGGCTGACGCCCCCCGTGCGCGGCACCATCAGCCTCTCGCCCGAACGGATGACGTGGTTCGGTCATGCCGACGGCGTCAAGGCCCAGCTCACCGTGACCGAGAATCTGGACTTCTGGGCCCGCGTGCATGGCAGCGACACCATCGCACCGGCTCTTGCGGCCTTCCGTCTCGAGGATCTCGCCGATCGCCCCGCCGCCTATCTCTCCGCCGGCCAGCGGCGCCGGCTCGGCCTTGCGCGGCTTCTTGTCGCAAGGCGGCCGGTCTGGCTGCTCGACGAGCCCACCGTCTCGCTCGATTCCGCCACCGTCGCCACCTTCGCGCGGGTGGTCGGCGCCCATCTGGCGGCCGGCGGTCTTGCGCTCATCGCCACGCACATTCCCCTCGGACTGGACGAGGAGGACGTGCTCGACGTCACGCCGTTTCGTGCCCGCGAGAACGCCGAACGCGCCCATGACCCTTTCCTCGACGCCGGCTTCGCCCCGATGGCCGGTGCCCGGGACGGGACGGCGCAGGACGGGGAGACGCGGCCATGATGGCGCTCCTGGGACGGGATCTGGCGCTCGCGCTGCGCTCGGGGGGCGGCTTCGGACTCTCCCTCGCCTTCTTCCTGATCGTGGTCGTGTTCGTGCCCTTCGGCGTCGGCCCCGACACGGAAGTGCTCGCCCGCATCGCTCCCGGCGTGCTGTGGATCGCGGCGCTCCTGTCCTGTCTCCTCTCGCTCGACCGCATCTTCCAGCTCGACTGGGAGGACGGCTCGCTCGACGCTCTCGTCATGGCGCCGCTCCCCCTCGAAGGGGTGGTGGCGATGAAGGCCCTGGCCCACTGGCTGACCACCGGGCTGCCGCTGACGGTGATCGCGCCGCTTCTGGGCGTGCTCCTCGATCTGCCGGGGCCGGCGGCGCCCTGGGTGTTTCTCTCGCTGCTCGTCGGCACGCCGGCGCTGAGCCTGCTCGGCGCCTTCGGTGCCGCCCTCACCGTCGGCATCCGCCGCGGCGGCCTGCTCCTCTCGCTGCTCGTGATGCCGCTCTACATCCCGACGCTGATCTTCGGCGCGCTCACGGCAAGCCGCGCCGGAGAAGGGCTCGACTTCCTCACCCCCTTCGCGCTTCTGGGGGGGGTGACGCTGCTTGCGGCCGCCCTCATCCCCTTCGCCGCCGCGGCCGCCCTGCGCATCAATTTGCGCTGAGCCCGTCTCCCGCCCTTCGCCGAGCCCGATTTCCTTTCCCGGCCGCAGCTGGCGCAAGCGTGACCGAACAGCCCATTGCCCCCGCCCCTGCCAGAGGCTAGAGGGAGGGCATGTCGATCTGGGAATATGCCAACCCCGTGCGCTTCATGCGCCTTTCGGACCGGGTGCTGCCGTGGCTCGCGGCGCTCTCCGCCATCGTGATGCTCGTGGCGTTGGTCTGGGGATTCTTCTTCACCCCCGACGACTACCGCCAGGGCTCGACGGTGAAGATCATCTTCATCCATGTGCCGGCGGCGATGATCGCCATCAATGCCTGGGTGATGATGCTGGTCGCCTCGCTGATCTGGCTCGTGCGGCGCCACCACGTCTCGGCACTGGCGGCCAAGGCCGCGGCTCCGGTCGGCGCGGTCATGACGATGATCGCCCTCGTCACCGGGGCGGTCTGGGGCGAGCCGATGTGGGGCACCTGGTGGGCCTGGGATCCGCGGCTCACCTCCTTCCTGATCCTGTTCCTGTTCTATCTCGGCTACATCGCGCTCTGGGCCGCGATCGACAATCCCGACACCGCCGCCGATCTGACCTCGGTGCTGGCGATCGTCGGTTCGGTCTTCGCGGTGCTCTCGCGCTATGCGGCGTTGATCTGGAACCAGGGGCTGCATCAGGGCGCCTCGCTGTCGATGGACCGCGCCGAGCATGTAGCCGACGTGTTCTACTATCCGCTCGTCACCGCGATCGTCGGTTTCATCCTGCTTTTCGTCACCCTCGTCGTCCTGCGCACCCGCACCGAGATCCGCGCGCGGCGACTGCGGGCGCTGCTGGCACGGGAGAGCCGCGAATGATGCCGGATCTGGGAAAATACGCGCTCTGGGTGCTTTCGGCCTACGGCGCAGGGCTCGTTCTGATCGCCGCTCTCGTAATCCAGTCGATCTGGCGCGACCGCAAGATGGCGCGGCTGCTTGCGGAGATCGAGGCACGGCAGAAGCGCAGCGGCGGCCGGCACGGCTGAGCAGACCGGCGCCTCCGGGCGGCCCCTTTCCTTGCGCGCAGGTGAATGCCGGATGACCGGGGAGAGCATCGTCGGCAGGATTCGGGGTTTCCCCCGTCCCTCGCGCGCACGTGAACACCGCCCGTTTGAACGGCATGCGATTTCGTGTCACAGGAACCGCAGGCGACCAGGCCCCCTCGACGAAAGGTGGAGTGCACCATGCAGGACGAAAAACGCGCCGAACCCCGCGAGGACACGGTTTCTTCGGCAACTTCTTCGCCGGCCGGAGATGTCCGGCCCCGGCGGCGCATCCCGGTTCTGGCGCTGCTGCCGCCGCTTCTCTTTCTCGTCATCGCGGGTTTTTTCTATGCCGGGCTCGGCCGTGACGATCAGCTTCCATCGACCATGATCGGTCGCCCGGCGCCGACGGTGCAGGCCCCCCCCCTTGGAAAGCTGCCCGTGCTCACGGACGAGATGATCCGGGCGCCCGAAGTCAAGCTGGTCAATTTCTGGGCCAGCTGGTGCCTGCCCTGCCGCGCCGAACACGCCCAGCTGATGGAAATGAACCGCCGGGGCGTGAAGATCTACGGCGTCAACTACAAGGACAAGCCCGAAAACGGGCTTGGCTTCCTCGCCGAGCTCGGCAATCCCTTCCACGCGATCGGCACCGACCGGAGCGGCCGCATGGCGATCGACTGGGGGGTGTATGGCGTTCCCGAAACCTTCGTCATCGACCCTTCCGGCAAGGTCGTGCTGCGCTTCGCCGGCCCGATCACCCGCGAGGTGATGGAAAACACTATTCTTCCCGTGATCGAAAAAGCCGCCGCCGGCGGCGGCGAATGAGGGCGTCGGACGCGGCAACGGCGCCGGCCCGGACACGCAAGACCCGCCGGATTTCACGGCGGCACGAGGCGCGGCGGCGGACGGAGAACTGCCTTTCTGAGAAGATTGCAGGTGAAACCCTCTGCCAGGCTTCATTGTGACATCGGCCCGTGATGCACCCCGATCGGCACATTCACACATGCACACATGGCATGTCGCGGCCCGGCATGGGCCGCGTGCTGACCACATGAACCATGAACCGTGCGATCATGCGGCCGTCTTGCCCCTGCCCCGCGACGCCGGTGCGGGCGAGACCATGCGTTCCTTCGCGCGTCGTCGCGTCCCTCTCCCGTCACATCATCCCATGCGCTGCCTCGGGGAGCATGCCGGAAAGGCAGACCCTGCCCGTCACCCCGGGTTGCGGCCGAGCGCATCGCCCCGCGGGTAGAGGGCGAGGAAGCGTGCCCGCAAGGCCGTCACGACCACTGCCACCGCCCCGAGCTGGTGGACGAGGGCGATGGGGGGCAGCGCCGCCGTCATCACCGTCGCGATGCCGAGGACGATCTGGAGCGTCACCACTCCCATCAGCCAGCCATGGGCGCGGCGCACCTCGGCATAAGGGTTGCGCCGCGCCTTGAAATAAAGCCAGATCGCCGTTGCGAAGACCAGATAGCCCACCATGCGGTGGTTGAACTGGACCAGCGCCGGATTTTCGAAGAAATTGCTCCAGAAGGGTTCGTAGTCGAAGCTTTCCGAGGGCAGGAATTCGCCGTTCATCAACGGCCAGTCGATATAGCCGCGCCCGGCGTCGATCCCGGCGACGAGCGCACCGAGCAGCACCTGGAAGGCCGCAAGGGCGATGAACCAGCCCGTTGCCCGCGCAAGCCGCGCATCCCCCTTGCGCCGGGCCTGAAGAAGCTCGCCCTCCTCGCGCGCGAGACGGAAGCCGTACCAGGCGATAAGCCCCAGGATGAGGAAGGCGATGCCGAGATGGGTGGCGAGACGATAGGAAGCGACATCGACCATCCGCCCCGTCAGCCCTGACGAGACCATCCACCAGCCGATCGCGCCCTGCAGCCCGCCGAGAAGGCCGATGCCGAAGAGCCGCCCCGTCCAGCCCGGAGGGATCTGCCCGCGCAGCCAGAACCACAGGAAGCCGACGGCCCAGACCAGACCGATCAGCCGCCCCAGCAGCCGGTGACCCCATTCCCACCAGTAGATCGACTTGAACTCGCCCAGCGTCATCCCCCGGTTCTGGAGCTGATATTCGGGCGTGTTGCGGTATTTCGCGAATTCCGACTGCCAGTCGGCATCGCTCAGCGGCGGAATGGCGCCGGTCACGGGTTTCCATTCGGTGATCGAGAGCCCCGAATCGGTCAGCCGGGTGAGGCCGCCGACGGCGATCATCAGCGTCACCAGGGCAAAGAGCACGAGGAGCCAGGCCCGGATCGCCCGCCGCGCGCCCCGGCGCCGGCCCGAGATGAGGCCGCTCCGGGGCACCTCCTCGCGGGGCTCCGTCCCTTCGGCCTCGACGAATACGCTGCGCTTGCCTTCTGCCATCTCAGCCTCCTGAACCGGATCATTGCGGGAAACCCCCGCGGCCTGCCTCGTTCCGCGATCCGCGAGCACCCGCGTCATCGACCGCTCACGATCTTCGCGCCCCCCCGACCCTGGCATGTCCTCGGGCGTTCGCCCATCGGTTCGCCCGTCGCGGGCCGGCGCGAAGGTAATCCTCCGCCCCGCAAGCCGCAATGCTCCCCTTGGCCGCAGGCACGAGCGGCTTAGCGGCCATCGGGCGCCTTGCGCCGCGGACCGGGCCGGCGCCCCTCGGAGGGCAGAGCGTCGGCCAGCGCCTTTATCATGCCGTGAAGCGTGCGCACGTCGCGGTCGGTCAGATCGAGTCGCGCCAGCATGTTCCTGAGCCCCAGCCGCATCCCCTCGGCCTTCTCCACGGGCCAGAACCAGCCCGCCCGCTCGAGCGCCTCCTCCCAGCGCCGCGTGAGCGCCGCCACCTCGGCCCGGCTGGCCGGCCGGCGCTCCATGGCGGGGTTGACTGCCGGCGGCGACAACTCCGTCACCCTCCCCCATTCATAGGCCAGAAGCAGCACCGACTGGGCAAGGTTGAGCGAGGAGAAGGCCGGGTTGGTCGGGATCGAGACGATCGTGCCGGCCAGGGCGACATCCCCGTTGGCGAGCCCCGCGCGCTCGGGACCGAAGAGAAAGCCCACGCGCGCGCCGCGGCGGATGCGATCCAGCGCATCGGCCATCGCCTCGGCCGGGGCGAGCACCGGCTTCGTCAGCCCCCGCCGGCGGGCCGTGGTGGCATAGACGTGATCGAGATCGGCGACGGCGGCCTCGGTCGTCTCGTGGATGACCGCCTCGTCGAGCAGCCGCCCGGCCCCCGAGGCCATCGCCACCGCCTTCGGGTTGGGCCAGCCGTCACGCGGGCCGACAAGGCGCATCCTGTCGAGGCCGAAATTCCACATCGCCCGGGCCGCCGCACCGATGTTCTCGCCCATCTGCGGCGCCACCAGCACCATGACGGGGCTGGCCGGCAGATCCGGTGCGGTGCGCTCCCCGGCCCGATCGCTTCCCGTCGTCATGGCACCTCCTGCCGTCTCTTCCGCAACTTCCCCGAGGCGGCTTCTGCCCCTTTTCGCCGCGCACGACAAGACGGAAGGGAGAGCCCCCTTGGCCCGGGCGGCGCGGCAGGCCATATTCGACCGGGAAGCGCTCTGCCCCATCGGGCGCACCAGGACAGGATCGCGGGAGAACGCCATGGCCCCCTCGTCTCGACCCTCGCACGAGGCGCCCGACATGCCGGGGCTCTACCTTCTGAGCTCGCCGGTGATCGACGATGCCTTCCTCGCCGCGCTCGGGAAGATCCTCGAGCAGGTCGAGGTCGCCTGCCTGCGGCTTTCGCTGGCGGTGATGGGCGAAGCGGAGGTGGGCCGGGCGGTCGAGCGGGTGCGGCCGCTCACCGAATCGGCCGACCTGCCGGTGGTGATCGAGAACCACTACCGCCTCGTCGCGCCGCTCGGACTGGCCGGCGTGCACCTGAGCGACGGCGCCCGTTCGGTCCGCAAGGCCCGCAAGGCGCTCGGGGGACGGGCGATCGTCGGCGCGACCTGCGGCGCCTCGCGCCATGAAGGGCTCGGCGCCGGCGAGGCGGGGGCCGACTATGTCGCCTTCGGTCCGGTGACGGCGACGTCGCTCGGCACCGGCGAGCCGGTTGCGTTCGAAACCTTCGCCTGGTGGCACGAGATCATCGAGCTGCCGGTCGTGGCCGAGGGCGGTCTCACCCCCGAGCGCGTTCGTGCTCTTGCGCCGGTGGTCGATTTCCTCGCCCCCGGCCCCGAGATCTGGTCGGCCGACGACCCCGTCGCCGCCCTCGAAGCGCTCCTCGCCGCCGCACGGGAAGGCCGGGCCGCCACCCCGCACGCGACCGGATGAGCGGGCGGCGACGATCTCCCTTCCGGCGCGACCATGCGGCGCTTGATCGGCGAAGCGCCGCTCCCTATTGCTCTTGACACCGAAAACGGGAGAAGCAGGCCATGAAGGGAAGCGAGGGCGGCGCGCCCGAAGGAACCGGCGGACAGGACGGCCCGAACGCCCTGGAGAACGTCATCGAGAGGCTGATCTTCCTCAGCCGCTGGCTGATGGCACCGATCTATCTCGGCCTCGCGGGCACGCTCCTCGTGCTGCTCTGGGTGTTCTTCGTCGAGTTCTTCCACCTCCTCGAGAGTCTCGAGGCCGTCGATCCGACCCGGATCATTCTCGTCATCCTGTCGCTGATCGATTTGTCCCTCGTCGGCAATCTCCTCCTGATCGTGATCTTCTCGGGCTACGAGAACTTCGTCTCCCGGCTCGACGTGACCGACGAGGAGGACCGCCCCGACTGGCACGGCAAGATCGATTTCTCGGCCATCAAGCTCAAGCTCCTGGCCTCGATCGTCGCCATTTCGGCGATCCAGCTGCTCAAGGCCTTCATGGAGATCGGGAAATACGACGAGAGCGAATTGCGATGGATGGTGGTGCTGCACCTCACATTCATCGTTTCGGGGGTGATGATGGCGCTGATGGACTGGATCAAGGCCCGCAGCCACAGCGAAAGGCACGGCTGAAGAAACACGCCGCAGGCCGGAGCGGCGGCACCGGGACCGGGGCGGCGGAATAGGGGCGCCGCGGCCGGGAGCACGAAGCGGCCGAAGGGTGCCCTTCGAGGCGCGGTTTTCCGGCAGGCGCGGAATGCGGCCGAGCGGGGCACATGAGCCGCCCCGTCGTCTTCCCGCGAACCCTTTTGCTTCACAGGCCGGGAAACGGCGCCCGCTTTTCCCGGAGCGGCCGGCTCGCAAAGCGCGGTCTCTCGAAGGGCGGCCGACCGGGGCGCCACCCTCAGCGGCCCGCCTCCCCGCCCTCCGCTTCTTCCCCGCCGTCCGGGCCGCGGCCGAGCGTGGCCAGCACCTCCTCGGTGTGGGCACCGAGAGCGGGCGGCGGCAAGCGGTCGGCCCGGGCCGGGCTCCGCGAGAAGCGCACCGGTGGCTTGGTCGTCCAGAGCGGCCCTTCGCTCGGATGGTCGATCCGGCGGAAGAACCCCACCTGTGCCAGATGCGGATCTGCGGGCAGATCCGAGAGCCGGTTCATCGGCATGGCGGGGATGTCTGCCGCTTCGGCGATGGCGAGCCATTCCGTGGTCGTGCGTTCGGGGCCCATTGCCACCAGCATGTCGTAAAGGGCGCCGATATGGCGGCTGCGCTCGGCGAGATCGTTGACCCAAGGATGATCGACCATCTCGGGCCGCCCCGTCATCTCGAAGAAGCGCCGCCACTGGGCGTTGGTATAGGGCAGGAGGGTGACATGGCCGTCCTTCGTCGGCACCGGCCGGCGATGGGGGTCGAGCACGCGGGCATAGCCGAAATTCTCCGGGCGTTCCTCGAAGGTGGCCGCGGCCATGTGCTCGGCGAGGAGAAAGGCCGCCAGTGTCTCGAACATCGGCACCTCGACATGCTGCCCCTCTCCCGTCCGTTCCCGGTGGAGAAGGGCGGCGGTGATCGCCTGGGCGGCGGTGAGCCCGGCGATCTTGTCGGCGATGATGGTCGGGATGTAGCGCGGCGGCTGCTCGGGTTCGACCATGGCCGAGAGCGCCGCCGCCCCGGCCGCGGCCTGCACCGTGTCGTCGAAGGCGGGACGGTCGGCGTAGGGGCCGCCGCTGCCGAAACCGGTGAGGGCGACGGTGACGAGACGCGGATTGGCGGCGGCCAGCGCCTCGGGAGTGATGCCGAGGCGCGCCAGGGCCTTCGGCCGCACGGAGGAGACGAAGACGTCGGCCCCGGCCACGAGATCGAACAGCGCCGCCCTGCCCGACGCGCTCTTGAGATCGAGCACCACGCTTTTCTTGTTGCGGTTGACGGCGAGAAAGAGCGCGCCCATCCCCGGCGACCGGAAGGGGGCGACATGGCGCATCATGTCGCCCTCGGGTGATTCGATCTTGATGACCTCGGCGCCCTGATCGGCGAGGATCTGGGTCGCGAGCGGCCCGAAGATTACCGCCGTGAGATCGATCACGCGGATGCCGGCCAGGGGCCCCGGCCGATCGCCGCCCTGCCCGTCCTCCTGCTCCATCTGCATTCCCGCCCCCTCCTTTCGCGGGCTCTGCCGCCGGGGATCGCGCCGTCGCCCTGCCCGACGCCCCCGCCGCGCCCCTTGCCTAGCGGCCCGTTGTCTGACAATCGTGTCCTTGGCCCATTCCGCCGGGCTTGTCGAGACGGGGTGCAATCGAGGAGGGGCAGATGACGGCATATCGCACCATCCGGCTGGAGCAGGACGAACGGGGCGTGGCCCGCCTCACCCTCGCCCGACCCGACAAGCACAACGCCCTCGATGCCGAGATGATCGACGAGCTGCACCATGCGGCCGATGCGCTCGCCACCGACGAGAAGGTGCGCGTGGTGGTGCTCACCGGCGAAGGTCGCAGCTTCTGCGCCGGGGGCGACATCAACTGGTTCCGCCGGAGCGCCGAGGCCGATCCGCCGACCCGCGCCCGCGAGGGGGAGCGGCTCGCAAGAATGCTCCACCGGCTGGCGACGCTGCCCCGGCCCCTGATCGGCCGCATCAACGGCCAGGCATTCGGCGGCGGGGTCGGCATGATCTCGGTGTGCGACATCACCGTGGGCGACGCTTCGGCCCGCTTCGGGTTGACGGAGGTGCGGCTCGGCCTCGTGCCCGCCACCATCGCCCCGCACGTCGTCCGCCGCATCGGCGCCGCCAATGCCCGCAAGGTGATGCTCTCGGGCGCCCTGTTCGACGCCATGCAGGCCGAAAGGATCGGGCTCATCGACGAGGTGGTGGCCACCGAGGATCTCGACGACCGGATCGAGGCCATCGTTGCCGATCATCTCGAAGCGGCGCCCGGCGCCGTCGCCCTCACCAAGGAGCTGATCGGTTGGGTGGCGGAACATTCCCTCGACGAGGCCCTGCCCCGCACGGCGCGGCTTCTTGCCCGGGTCTGGGAGAGTGCCGAAGGGCAGGCCGGCATCCATGCCTTCCTCGAAAAGCGGCTGCCGCCCTGGCGCAGCGGCCGAAAGGGTTGACGGGCGCCGGTGCCGACCGCCGCTCCCGCTGAAGACGAGAGCCGGCGCAAGCAGCGGGGACTATCGCGCCTCCCGATGTCGCGGTCGCACCATCCTTCGTGCCCAGCCGCGCTCCCTGCCGCCGGCGCGACCTGCGGCCGGGGCGGGGCGGCCGAGCCCCTCGATCACCGTCAGCGGGCCGCGAACAAGCTCGGGCAATCCGCCCTGGCGCGGCGCATAGACCTGTTTTTCCGCCTCGACGATCAGCGCACCGCCCGCCGTCACCATCGGCATGCGCTGGCCGATCCGCTCCCACAGGGGCGCCAGCTGCAGCCAGAAGCGCCGGGCGGAGGGCGGCATGTAGAGCGCGCTCGCATGGCGCGTCGGCATGAACCGGCACTGGCGCAGGAGCCGTTCGATCTGGCGCAGGGAATAGGGCCGGCCGTGGCCGAAGGGCGTGCTCTCGGCCCGCGCCCAGAACCCGGCGCGATTGGGGACGATGACGAGCGCCCGCCCCCCGGGCGTCAGCACCCGCCAGGCCTCGTGCAGAAGGGCGACCGGATCGTCGGCGATCTCGAGCCCGTGCATGACAACCAGCCGGTCGAGAAAGCTGTCGCCGAGCGGCCAGGCATCCTCGGCCACGAGCACCGCCCGGTTGCCCGGCCGAGCACCATCCGGCGCGCCACCCGCCTTCTCCGTCTCGGGCCAGCGTCGCACGCCGATCCGCCCCGGCATCAGCGCCAGCGTGCGGGCCGCGCCCCGCCCGATCCGCTCGAGCACCGGCAGGGCGAAACCGAAACCGGCCAGCGCCTCGCCCCGCATCTCGGGCCAGAGGCCCGAAACCCGCCGCGCGAGCATTTCCGCCGCCGCGCGGCCCAGGGCAGTGCGGCGATAGAAGTGATCGAGATCGACGACATCGAGATCCATCGGGGGCCGTTTCCCTCTCCGCTCGTCCCATCATCCCCCGCCACCGCCCGCAGGGCAAGCCCGGTGCACGCCGGTCCGCCCTCGCCCGGCCGGCCTGTGATCTTGACCCGGGGTGGGGCGCGTCCCATCTCGGAAGGGAACAGCAACAGGCCGCCTTCGGGCGGTGCGGAACAGGAAGGACCGACCATGCCGCTTGAAGTCGTCACCGTGCCCTGCCTCGAGGACAACTACGCCTATCTCGTCCACAATGCCGATCTCGACGAAACCCTGGTGGTGGACGCGCCCGAGGCCGACCCGATCCTCGCCGAGCTCGACATCCGCCGCTGGTCGCTCGACCATGTCCTCATCACCCATCACCATCACGATCATGTGGGGGGCGTCGAGAAGCTGCGCCGGGAAACCGGCGCCACCGTGATCGGCAACGCGGCCGACGCCGAGCGCCTGCCGCCGCTCGATCAGCCGGTGGAAGGCGGGGGCGAGATCGCGCTTCTGGGCGAGGCCTGTGCCGTGATCGACGTGCCGGGGCACACCATCGGCCATGTCGCCTGGCACTTCCCGGGCTCGGAGCTGGTCTTCACGGGCGACAGCCTGATGGTGCTGGGCTGCGGCCGGCTTTTCGAGGGGTCGCCGGCCGAGATGCTCGATTCGCTGATGAAGCTCGCCGCCCTGCCCGATCGCACGAAGGTCTGGTCCGGGCACGAATACGGCCAGTCCAATGCCCGCTTCGCCCTGTCGATCGAACCCGACAACCCCTTCCTGCAGCGCAAGGCGAAGAAGATCGCGAAGCTGCGCGAGGAAGGGCTGCCCACCGTGCCTTCCACCATCGAGGAGGAGGCACTGACCAACCCGTTCCTGCGGGTGCGGCTGCCGCAGATCAGGAAGGCCATGGGCATGGACGAGGATGCCGACCCAGTCGAGGTCTTCGCCGAGCTCAGGCGCCTGAAAGACATCTTCAGGGGCTGAATGGGCGTCGGGGGGCGGCATCCCGGCCCGTTTCCTTCCTCGCGCCCCTAGCCGCTCCTTTCCTCGGGAAGGAGAAGCGACGCGTCGCCATAGGAGAAGAAGCGGTAGCCCGCCGCGATCGCATGGGCATAGATGCGATGGATGCGCTCGAGGCCCATCAGCGCCGCGACCAGCATCATCAAGGTCGAGCGTGGCAGGTGGAAATTGGTCATCAGCCCGTCCGCGACCCGGAAGCGGTAGCCCGGGCGAATGAAGATGTCGGTCTCGCCGCGAAAGGGGCGAACGCGGCCGCTCTCGTCCGCCGCACTCTCGATGAGGCGCAGCGCAGTGGTGCCGACGGGAAGGATCCGCCCGCCCGCCCGGCGCGTGGCGTTGATCCGCTCTGCGGCCTCGGGGCTCACTTCGCCCCATTCGGCATGCATCCGGTGGCGCTCGATTTCCTCGACCTTGACCGGCAGGAAGGTGCCGGCGCCGACATGGAGCGTCACCCGGCTGATGGCGATGCCGCGGGCCTCGAGCCTTTCGAGAAGCGCTTCGTCGAAATGGAGCGAGGCCGTGGGGGCGGCCACCGCACCGGGCCTTGCGGCGAACACCGTCTGGTAATCGTGCCGGTCGCGGGCATCGGCGGCGCGACGCTGGGCGATATAGGGGGGCAGCGGCATCTCGCCGATACGCTCGAGCGCCGTTTCCAGATCGAGCCCGCCCTGCGGCGCCAGATCGAGCACGGCATGGTCGCTCTCCCGCGCCACCACCTCGGCAAGAAGCGTCGGCGGGTCCGCATCCCCGGCGGGAAAGCGGATGCGGTCGCCGGGCCGCAGGCGCTTGAGCGGCCGGGCCATCGCCCGCCAGCGCCCCCCGGGCAGCGCCTGGGTCAGCAGCACCTCCACCCGGCTGCGAAAGAGCGCGCCCGCCGCCCCTTCCCGCAACCGTTCTCCGAAAAGCCGCGCCGGGATCACCCGCGTGTCGTTGATGACGAGCCGGTCGCCCGGCCGCAGGAGATCGGGCAGATCGGCGACATGGCGGTCCTCGATCACATCCCCGCGGGCGACGAGGAGCCGCGCCGCCGGCCGCGGCCGCACCGGCCGCGTGGCGATCAGCGCCTCGGGCAGATCGAAATCGAAATCGGCAAGGGAAAGCCCCTGCCCGCCCGCCGTTCCGTCCCTGGTCGTCATCTGCGCCTCCTCGATGCGCCGCCTTAGCGCGAAGGCGGGGGGGAACGGAAGATCTCGCGCAGGAAGCCCGGTGTCAGGGCCGAAAGCGGATTGACCGAAACCTTCGGCGCATCCACGGAGCCCCGGAGCCGGTAGGTGAATCCGAACACCCCCTCGCCCTTCTTCCTGCCCAGAAGCCCGCCGAAGAGCCGCGACTGCTCGAAAAGCCCGTTGAGGATATAGACCGGGGTGACGACGCCGCGCATCTCGAGCGTCCTTTCCGCCAGGCGATAGATGCCTTCCAGGGTGATGCCGAGCGAGGCGCTCACCGCCGATGCCTCGCGGATCACCACCTTGTCGGGCTCGATGCGGAAGCGCCCCTCGACCTCGTTGAACAGCAGCCCCTCGCCCGAAAGCTGCTCGAGCACGCCCACCACCGAGATGGCCGAAAGCAGCTCCGCCAGCGCCGGCGCCCTGACGACGCGGATGTCGCGAATGCCGAGATGGCCGTCATAGACCCCGGCGCGGTCGGTAGGTCGCAGGACGAGATCGAGCCGCCCCCCGCGGCCGGTGGCGAAGACCCCGGCCGCGGCCAGCACGGCGCCGGCATCCGGGGCGGTGATCCGGACGGCCGTGCCCGGGCGCTGACGATCGGGAGCGAGCGTGCCGGAAACGGGGGCCTTGCCGGCGACCCGGCCGGTGAAACGGCCCGAGACGCCGCCTTTCGTGGTGATCTCGCCTTCGACATCCGAAAGGACGATGCCGGCGCTCACCGTCACCCGGTCGAGCCCGAAGCGGATGCGGGCACCGCCGGGTCCTCCTCCCGCCCCGAAAGTGGCGCGACGCAGATCGAGGCGCCCCTTCTCGAGCGTGATCGGCACGAGCCCGTCCCTTCCGACGGCCCCGATCCGCAACCGGCCCGCCAGCCAGTCGCCACGGGTGAAACTGTCGAACTGCGCGACCCGGAAGCCGCCGCCCTCGCCCAGGGCGACATGGCCGCGGGCCCGGAGCCCCGGCGCCGCGATCTCCAGCCGGTCCACCGACGGCACCTTGCCGAACCGTCCCTCGGCCAGAAGACGCCCCTCCGTCTCCGCGCCCTTGCGCCAGCCAAGGGGCGGAATCGCCAGCCGCACCCCCCTGAGCGTCGACTCCAGAAGGTAATGCGGCGCCTTTCCCCGCGCCAGATCGATCGCCAGATCGGCCCGGCCGCGCCCGGCAAGCGTGCCCTCGGGCAGCGCGATGCCGAACACGTCGAGAAAGGCCGGCGAGAGCGTCACCCATCCCTCGAAACGCGAGCGGCCGACATGGGCCTTTCCGAAACGCTGGCGCCAGCTTCCGCCGATCGCCACCTTGCCGTCGATCAGCCCCTGCCCGGAAATGGTGACGCCGTCCCCGTCCACCCGGGCGGCGAGCCGCGGCGCCGTCACGACATGCGCCGCCATCAGTCGCAGGGAGCGAAAATCCGTGATCCGTCCGGCAAGCTCGAGGGAGATCGCTTTGGTGGGGATGAATTCGAGCAGCGGAAAGCCGATCCGCCCCTCGGCCGTGAAACGGCCCTCGGCGATGTCGCGCGGCACCCCCCCTTTCGAGAGAAAGCGGAAGGGCGGGTGGTCGAGAAGGTCGAGAAGGGCGCCGAGCGGGCCGCGCGCGGCAAGCGCCACCTCGGCCGCAGCCGGCTTCACGGTGACGTCGGGAATGGTGAAGACCGTGTCGGCGACATCGATCACCCCCTTGCCGGGCACGGGAACTTCGCCCGCAAGCACGGCGAGGGTGAGCTTGTTGTCGACCAGCTCTCCGAAACCGCGGGCCTTCTCTAGAAGCGGAAAGGTGCGGATGAAACGCAGCCGCACATCGGCAAGATCGAAGCTGGCGGCAAGCCGGGGCGGGGCGGCGCCGCGCAGGGAGAGACCGGCGACGACGTTGCGCAACGTGCCGCCATGAACGTTCCGGCCGAACCATTCGCGCGTGCGCGGCACCAGATCGAGCGGCCAGAGGGCGAGGAGGCGGTCATGGGCGATGGCGTCGAGCTTCACCCCGAGCGTACCGTGCATGCCGTCTTCCCGTCGCGTCATCCGTCCCGAGACGACGAAACGCTCGGAACGGGTATCGAGCACCAGCTGGCCGATATCGAGCGCGGCGGCCGGTCGCGTGCGCAGGCGGATGTCGAGCGTGCCGCCGCGGATCTCCTGGGGCGCGGCGAGGAAGGGGCGCCCGGCGAGCCGGCCCTGCTTCACCCTCAGCTGGGCGATGAGCCCGCCGGGGCGACCATCGACCCGCTCGGAGGGATAGGCATGCCCCTCGAGGACGATGTCGCCGAGCGGGCCGGCAAGGCGGATCTCGTCGAAGCGGAAACGGGACTCGGCCGGATCGTAGGCGAGGTAGATCTTGCCGCGGCTCAGCGGGTGGCGCAGATGACGGGTGAAGAACCGGCCGGCCCCGTCCGGTGCCGTTTTTCCTGCGTCATCCGGGGCTTGCGCACCCTCCGGAGAGAGAGGCTCCCGCTCCGCGGCCCCGCCCCCTCCCCGTAGCTCTTTTGCCGGTCCGGCAGCGGCGTCGTCGGGACGTCCGATCTCGAGCGCGGCCTCGAGCCGGGTGAGGCCGCGAGCACGATCGAAGCCCAGCGTCAGCGCGCCGAGGCTCGGCGCATCGACCACGCGCAGCCAGTCGAGCGGCGGCAGCTGGTCGGCAATGTCGCGGGTGGCGATATTGTCGAGACGCACGGCCAGCTCGAGGGCATCGCTGCCGATCTCGTGGGTCAGCGTGAAACGCCCATGCGCCGGTCCGAACCGCCCTTCGGCCAGCGAGGCCCGCAGCTCGGCGGCGAGACTCTCCTTCCGCCGCTCGAGGGAGGCGAGCCCCTTTTCGAGGCGCCAGCGCCGCCCGGTGGTGCGATCGTCGATCAGCAGCGTCATCTCCCGCAGCTCGAGACGGAAGGCGGGCGCAAAGAGCGGCCGGGTCATGAAGTCATCGACCATGGCAACAAGATCGAAGGCCGCCGCCTCGATCTCGGCGGCATTGCCCCCAGCCCCGGAAGGTTCCTTTTTCTTTCCGTTGTCGGCGGTGCTTTCCTCCTCGGCGCCCGCTCCGAGCCCCAGGGTAATCTCGAAACGGCCCTTCTCGTCACGGCGGATCCGGGCGACTCCCCGCTCGAGGCCGACCGAAGCGAGCCGGAGCCGCCCGGCCATGAGCGCCGCCGTTTCCACCTGCACCGCCGCCTTGCCGACAAAGGCGATCGAGCGGCCATCCGCCGCCACGATCCGCAGCCCTTCGGCTTCGAGGCTCGGACGGCGGTTTTCCGGGTCGAGCACGAGATCCAGGGCCGCGAACTCGACTCGGTAGGGCGCAAGCCGGGCCGAAAGCGCGGCCTCGATGCGCCTTTCGAGGGAAGAGGGAACCGGCACCGGCCCCTGCATGAGTGCCACGAGAAGCCCGCCTGCCAGGACCGAGAACAGGATGACGAGAGCCACGGTGCCGGCAAGAAGCCGCAGCAGCCAGCGGGGCCTTCGCCGTGGCCGGCCCCGCTCTTTCCCGTCGTTTCCTTCACGCGAAGCGTGCTCCATCGTGCCCTGCCTGCAGACTGTTGCGGGCGCACCGCCCTTCGCCACTCTTGCCGTCGCGGCGTGCTTGTCAATGCACCCCGTCGATGGACCGGGCCGGCTTGACATCACGCACGATCAGCTTTCGATGAGGAACGGGTTAGACAACCGGCCCGGAAGACGAGGAAACGAACATGACATGCGAGATCGGCGACACGGCCCCCGACTTCACCCTTCCCGGCACCGACGGCGCCGAGGAGTTCACCGTCACCCTCTCGGCCCTCCGGCCGGCGCCTGTGGTGCTGTTCTTCTATCCCAGGGACAACACCTCGGGCTGCACCCGAGAGGCGAAGGACTTCTCCGCCCTGAAGGACGCCTTCGATGCCCTCGGAGTGAAGGTTTTCGGAATCTCGAAGGACAGCATCGCCTCGCACAGGCGTTTCATCGAAAAACAGGGGCTCACCGTGCCGCTTCTCTCCGATGCCGAAAGCGACGTGGCCGAGCGCTACGGCGTGTGGCAGGAAAAGAAGATGTATGGCCGCACCTTTTTCGGTATCGAGCGTTCGACCTTCCTGATCGACGGGGCGGGCCGCATCGCGCGGGCTTGGCGCAAGGTCAAGGTGCCGGGTCACGCCGAGGCCGTTCTGGCGGCGGCGCGGGAGCTGGCCCGCGAGGCCGGCTGAAAGGGATACGAGGCCCGGAAGAGCATTCCGCGCGTCCTGCAGGCCGACATCAACCGGCGCCGCTGCCACCGCCTCCGGTCGGGCCGCCTGCGCCGCTGCCGCTGTCCATGGTCCGCCATTCCTCGAAACTGGTCTTGATGGTGAAGGAGGACAGGAAGGTTTCGATCTCGGTCGTCAGGTTCTCGACACCGCTCGACACTGCGCTCGTGACCGCCAGGGCAAGGGCCGTCGACCACGCCGTGATCACCACCCATTCGACCGTTGCCGAGCCGCTCTCCTCCGCAAGGAACCCCCGCAGCCGGGCAAGGGCGGCGCGGTGGCAACGCGCCGACACGCAACCGTCGGGGCGCTCCTTGCTACTCGTCCCACTCATCACAGACATCTTCATGCCGACTTCTCCATCGAAAAATGTTCCTGCGTGGCGGAAACGGGTCCGCCCCGCGGGCAGGGCCATGCCAGAACAGGGAATGATGGCGTCCCCATGACGGGAACGTGACAATCCGCGGACCGGGACCGAACGACGCGGCCTGCCCCTCCCGAAGATCGGGAACCGGCTCAGGGACGGGGGGCGGATTTTCCTCTGCGATGCGCTGGCGCGAAGGGGCGGATGGCGATGCCGGCCTTCTCGAGCGCCTCGCGCACCGCCGCGGCGATGGCGAGAGCCGCGGGGCCGTCGCCATGCACGCAGATCGAATCGATGGTGACCGGCAGGCACCTGCCCGATCGGCAGACGATCACCCCCTCCTCGACCATCCGCACCATGCGCGCGGCAGCCTCGCGCGGATCGGTCAGGAGGGCACCTTCCTCGGCCCGCGGCAGGAGATGACCGTCATCGCCATAGCCGCGGTCGGCGAAGACCTCGGCGGCGACGACGAGCCCCGCCGCCCGGCCCTCGCGTTCGAGATGGGTGCCGGCGATCGCGAGGAGCACCGGCGGCTCGGGCAGCCGCGCCAGCGCCAGCGCCACCAGCCGGGCGAGAGCGGCATCGCGCGCCGCCATGTTCGCCAGGGCGCCGTGGAGTTTCACATGGCCGAGCGCGGCCCCTTCGGCCGCGGCGATCTCCCGCAGCGCCCCGATCTGATAGAGGATCATCGCCTCGAGAAGCGCCGGTGCCGTTCCGGCGATCTCGCGCCGGCCGAAGCCGACCTTGTCGTCGAACCCCGGATGGGCGCCGATGGCAACCCCCTTGTCGCGGCACAGCCGCACCGTTCGGGCCATGATCGCCGGATCGCCGGCATGAAAGCCGCAGGCGATGTTGGCCGAGCTGACGATGTCGAGAAGGGTCGCGTCATCGCCCATCTTCCACGGGCCGAAGCTTTCCCCCAGATCGGCATTGAGATCGACGCTGCGTGCCATGCGCTGTTCCTCGGTCCGTCCGTTATCCTTCCTGCCAGGGCAGATCGTCCCCGGCAACCGCTCCCGAGATCAGATTGTGCCGCAGAAGCGCCTGCGGGGAAAGGGCGGCCGGATCCCGGACGAGAGGGGCGAGGCGGGCCGGAAGTTCCGCGATTTCCCGCTCGAGCGCCAGCCGGGCGGCCGCCGCTTCCGCGCGCGTGACGAGGCGGAAGCGGAACGCATGGCCGGTCGGCATCCGGGTCAGGCGGTGCAGATCGGCCGCGATGACGGTGAAGATCCGCGGATATCCCCCGGTCGGCTGGCGGTCGGCGAGCAGGATCGCCGGTCGCCCGTCGCCGGTGATCTGGATGTCGCCGGGCAGGATGACGTCGGACAGCGTCGTGAGCCCGGCTTCGTGGAGGAACGGGCCGCCCTCTCCCTCGATCCGCATCCCCTGACGGTCGCGCGCCGCCGTCACCCGCCAGGTTTCGTCGAGAAATGCGGTGCGACTCCCGGCCGGGAAGAGATGGCTCTGGGCGCCCGGCAGAAGACGGATCACTCCGGCCGGGGCCGGCTCGGGCAGATCGAGCCGTCTCGGCGCGGCGGGCGCCTTCCAGTCCGGCATCACGGGGCAAAGCTTCAGCCCGGGGCGCGGCACGAGGCCGATCCCGGCACGCAGATGGGTCGAACGCGCCCCGAGCACCACCGGCCCGTCGATGCCGCCACCCATGTGCAGCCAGCACCAGCGCCCCCCCGGATCGGCACCGATCCTGACCTCGGCCCCGGCCGGCACCGGAAAGGCCGCCCGCCAGGGCCGGGGCGCTCCGTTCACCTCGAGCGGTCGCGCCGGGCCGGTGAGGGCGATCCAGACCTCCGCCAGCGCCCGCAGACGCGCTTCGCCCGCGGAGAGCTCGAGCGCAGCGGCTTCGGGCGGGTTGGACAGCAGCACCGTCCCCTCGGCCAGGGCCGGCCGGTCGAGCGCGCCGCCCTCGGTCAGCCCGTAGCGCTGCCAGCCGGGCCGGCCGCGATCCTGCAAGGTGGCGCCGGGGGCGAGCGCCACGATCTCGAGACGGGGCGTCGCCGTCATCCCGCCCTCCTCTGCTCACGCGCGGCGGCCTGTTGCCAGAAGGGCTTCGGATCGAGCGCCTCGGCCTCCTCCGGCGTGATCGGAACGAGGCGGAGCCGGTCGGCCGGGGCAAGGAGAAAGGGCCAGCGCCGAGCCGGGTCGAACAGCCGCAAGGGGGTGGTGGCGATATGATACCATCCCGTCGGCATCGGCACCGAGGTGAGCACCGTCTGGCGGAGCGCGACGATCACCGCCCCGGCCGGTATCGGCCGCAGTTCCCGCCGACGGGGGACGTCGAAGAGGGCGGGCAACCCGTCGAGATAGGCGCTGCCCGGAGCGAAGCCGAGCATGGTTACCCGCTGACGGGCCGCGGCGTGGCGGCGGACCACCTCCTCGGGGGACATTCGGAGCATCTCGGCCAGGGGCGCAAGGTCGGGGCCCGCATCACCGCCATAGACCGCCGGGATCTCCCATTCGGCACCGGGCCGGGGGCGCGTGCGACGCCAGGCACCTGCGGCGACAAACGCCTCGAGCGCCGCGAGCGCGGCCTCGGCCTTGATCCGGCCGGGATCGAAGAAGACGGTGAGCGCGCGGATCGTCGGCACCTGTTCGATGACGGCGGCGGCGAGCGGCGCCAGCGCATGGCCGCTCCCCTCGGCGGTTGCGAGAGCCGCGAAGGCGGCGGCGAGCGCCCCGTCGAGAGCCAGCACCGCATCGGGTGCGACATCGGGAGAAAGGCTCTCGAAGGCGATATGCACCGCCCCCTCACCCGCAAGGCGCAGAACCGGTTGCGGCCAGGGATGCCGCTCCTGTTCCTTCCCCGCCATGCAGCACTCCTTCCGTTTCCTCGACGCCTTCGCGGTGATGGCGCCCCGAACGCCTCGGGTCAAGCCGACGAAGGGCTGACCAGGGATGAGAGGGGACGTCGCAGCGCGTCCCGCCGCTCCGCCTCGAGATCGAAGGGCACCCGGCCGACCCATGCGCGCGGCAGGGGCGGCGGTTCTCGTCTTGCTCGCGGGAGCTCGGACGCGATGGCTCCGGCCGGCCCGGAGGACCGGCCGATGGCCGGTTCCCCGTTCCTCCGCTCGCCGGCGGCGCTCTGCGCCGTGTGGACACGTCGCCCCGCTCCCGATCGTCGGCTTTCGTCGCCCGACATTCGCCCGTCGCGCATGGTCGGAACGTTCCAACGACGAGGGCCCTTCTTCGGCGTGCGGAGACGCCCTCGCCCGGTGCGCGGCCCGGCGGTCGCGTGCGCCCTTTCGCCCCGGGGAAACGCCCGCTTCAGGCGGCACCCCGGCCGGGCGCCGCGGAAGGGGTGGCGACCGGGGCGGCGACCGGCGGCAGTTCGATGACGAAGCGCGCCCCGGCCCGCCCCGCCTCGCACCGGATGATGCCGCCGAGCCGCTCGACGATCTCGCGCGAGATCGCGAGGCCGAGCCCGGCGCCGACACCGCCCGTGCCGTCGATGCGGACGAATTTCTCGAAGATCCGCTCCCGCTCCGCCGGTGCGATGCCCGAACCGTTGTCCTCGAACACGATCCGCACCCGCTCCTGCCCGTCCTCCGCCAGTCGCTCGGCCCGGATCTCGAGCCGCGGGGCGGCGGCATCGCAATACTTCTCGGCGTTGGAGATGATGTTGATGAAGACCTGGACGAGCCGGTCGGTGTCGGTGTCGAGCACGAGATCCGCCGGCACGTCGACGCTCACCTCGAGCCGCCGGTGCCCTTCGGGCAGGGCCGAGGCCACGGCCCGATCGACGAGATCGCCGAGGGCCGCATTCTCCAGGTGCAGCGTGACCTCGCCACGCTCGAGCACCGAGAGGGCGAGCAGATCGTCGAGAAGCCGGGTGAGGCGCACGCTTTCGGCATGGATGATGCCGGCAAAACGGCGCATCCGGTCGGGGTCGAGATCGTCGCCCTCCTGCAGGATCTCGGCCAGGGCGCGGATCGACGTCATCGGCGTGCGCAGCTCGTGGGAGATCTGCGAGAGGAAGGCGTCCTTCTGCTCGGAGATGCGTTGCAGCGCCTCGTAGGCCTCGCGCAGCTTGGCGGCGGTCTCGGCAAGCTCACGCGACTTTTCCTCGAGACGGGCCGAATATTCCATGATCTGCACGGTCTCGCCGGCCGCTGCCACCAGATCCTCGAGAGAAACCGCCTCCCCGCCGACGATCTGGCTGACGAGGGCGTGCGCCGTCGCCGCGCCGACCGAGCCCGCGAGCCGCCGCTCGAGCTCGGCGACGAAGCGCGGCGTCGGCGTCGGCATGCCGTCGGCCCGCCCTTGGGCGAGGGCGGCGGCGCGGAAGAGCTCGCCCGCCTCCCGGTCGCCGAGAATGCGCCGCGCGAGAAGGAGGAGATCGCCCGAAGCCGCGCGCCCCGAGCCCCGGCGCAGCCGCTCCTCGCCGCTGCGGAACACCCGCACGAACTCGGCCCCCTGCACGTGCTCGAGCGGCCGGTGCCGGGTCAGGAGCGAGGTCAGCACGAAGGCGCCGACATTGAACACCATGCTCCAGACGAGCGCGTGGACCAGCGGATCGTCGATGTGGGAGCCGAAGAGGGCATGGGGTCTGAGCCAGGCGATTCCGAAGGGGCCGTCCTCCCCGACCATGCCGAGCAGCTCCATCTGCCCGAGCGAGGGCAGGAACAGCGTCCACCCCCAGATCAGCGCCCCGAGCGTCAGCCCCGCGAGGGCGCCGGCCCGGGTGGCGCTTTCCCAGTAGAGCGCACCGATCAGGGAGGGGATGAGCTGGGCGATGCCGACAAAGGCGATGAGCCCCATCGAGGTCAGCGCCGTCGAGCCGCCGGAAATGCGGTAATAGCCGTAGCCGAGGGCGAGGATCCCCAGGATCGAGAGCCGCCGCGTGAGGAGGAGAAGCTCGCGCACGTCGCCGATCTCGGCGCCCCGCATGTGGCGCAGCCCGAGCCAGAGCGGCAGCACGACATGGTTCGAGACCATGGTCGCGAGCGCGATCGTCGCCACGATCACCATCGAGGTCGCCGAGGAAAAGCCGCCGAGAAAGGCGAAGAGCGCCAGATCCTCGCGGCCGGCCGCAAGCGGCAGGGTGAGGACGAAGAGATCGGGGTTGCTCCCCGCGGGCAACAGCCGGAGCCCCGCCGCCGCGATCGGCAGCACGAAGAGCGAGATCAGGAAGAGATACAGCGGAAAGGCCCAGGCGGCGACGGCGAGGTGGCGTTCGTCGGCATTCTCGACCACCATCACCTGGAACATGCGCGGCAGCGCCAACACCGCGCTCGCAGAAAGGAACAGGATCGCCAGCCAGCGATCGCCGAAAGGGTTTCCTTCCGCAAGGCCCGCCTTTCCGATCTGGGCGATGGCCGGACCGGGTCCGCCGCTCATCCCCCAGACGACGAAGACGCCGACCGCGAGGAGCGCCATCAGCTTGACGACCGCCTCGACGGCGATCGCCATCACCACCCCCTCGTGGCGTTCGTTGGCGTCGATCGAGCGGGTGCCGAAAAGGATGGTGAAGAAGGCCAGCCCCGCTGCCACCCACAGCGCGAGCGAATCGGCCGGCGCGGCGTGCGGCCCGGCTCCTTCGCCCGCCATCAGCACCTTGAAGGACAGCGTCACCGATTGCAGCTGGAGGGCGATGTAGGGAGTCGTCGCCAAGAGCGTGATGATGGTGACGAGCACCGCCAGCGTCGCGCTCTTGCCATAGCGCGAGGAGATGAGATCGCCGATCGAGGTCAGCCGGTGCCGGCGGCCGATCCGCACCATCTTGCGCAGGATCCACCACCAGGCGAAGAACACCAGCGACGGGCCGAGATAGATCGCGAGGAATTCGAGACCGCCGCGCACCGCCCCGCCGACGGCGCCGTAGAAGGTCCAGGCAGTGCAGTAGATCGAGAGCGACAGCGTATAGACCCAGGCCGAGCGCAGCCAGCCGAGCCGCCCTTCCCGCGCTCCCCGTTCGGCGAACCATGCGACGAGAAAGAGAAAGACGACATAGCCGAGCGCGACCGCCGCCAGCAGGTCGAAGCGCATCATCGCTCACCCGTTCCCGAACCTGCCCGCTCCGCCCGCTCGGCGGACCGCGAACGTGCGGGCAACCCGTCCTCCTCGGCGGAAAGGCGGATCAGCGGCCGGGCGAGCAGCATCGTCGGGACGATGAGCAGGAACCAGCCCGTGAAGATGGTGGCGGCGTCGATCCAGATCGCGCGCGGATCGCCATCGGCCACGAAGAGCCGCGCCGGCGGCCAGGCGAAGACCGTGAGTCCGACGAGCGGCACCAGAGCCGCGGCCGAGCGCAGCTGCCGACGGCGCACCTCGCGATGCAGCGCGGCCCGCTGGCCGCCCTCCCCGCCCTGCAGGCGGCCGGCGCTCTCCTCCTCCCGCTTCATCCTTCCGTCTCCTCGCCCGCCCCTTCCAGCATCATCCGCACCGTGCCCACGAGCTCGAGATTGGAGAAGGGCTTGGTCATGAAGCGATCGACCCCGAGCGCAGCGGCCCGCTCCCGGTCGCGCTCCTGACCGCGCGCGGTGAGCATCAGAACCTGCGTGCCGGCGAGCGTGGGATCGGCCTTGATGTCGCGCAGGATGTCATAGCCCGAACGGCCCGGCAGCATCAGGTCGAGAATGACGATGTCGGGCCGCACGCGGCGAACGGCATTGATGGCCGCGGCGCCGTCGGTAACGACCTCCACCTGCCAGCCTTCGCGTTCGAACAGGAAGGAAATCGCCTCGGCAATCGCCATTTCGTCCTCGACAAGGCAGAGGCGGGCAGGCTCGCCCCTCCCGGTCCCGTTCTCCGCCCGCTCCTGCCGGTGCCGGTCTTCCTCGCCCATGCACGCCTCCCTCGCAGCCCCGGGCCCGTTCTTCCGACCGGGCGACGCCTGCACAGGCTAGTGATGCGGCCCCGGCCGGTCAATCCGGCGCGCCGGACGCGCTCTCGGGGACGGGTGGCGCGAAGAAGGCGGGCTCGCGGCGCTCGGGGCAGCTCGCGCGGCGACAGAGGCGGCATGAGGCCCCGACCACGAGCTGCCTGCCGGCCGCGGAACCTCCGCCGTGTCCGGCATCGTGCCGGATCTGCCGCACGAGCTGCCAGGAGATCCGCCGCGCCACCCCCTCGGCACCGCGGCGGATCTCGACCGCGGTCCAGGCCTCGATCGGGGTGCCGCGGTCGGTCAGGAGCCGATGATGCCCGATCTCGTCGGCCCTGGCGCGGAAAACCGGCCAGAGCGCGCAGGCGGCCCTGAGACGCGGCAGGGTGAGCCCTTCCCCCTGGTGGCGCCACAGCACCACTCCGGCGCGGTCGAAGGCCACGAGGCCGAGCTCCCGCATGGGCCCGTCCCCCTCTTTCGCGCCGAGCGCGACCAGGCGGCGAAAGAGCCGCGCCGGTGCCACGTCGAGCCGCGCACAGAGCACCGCCGGATCGAGCCCGACCGCCTCGAGGGCCGCCGCGAGACCGGAGAGCGGCAGCGCCGCGGCGTCCTCGGCCAGCAGCTCTAGCGCGGCATGAAGGAGCGGGCGCGCTTCGGCCGAAAGCTCTGCCCCGAGCGCGCCGGCCACCTCCCGCGCTGCGGCCCGAGCCGCGGCCGAGCTGGCATTGCCCGCCGCCTCGATGGCGGGGAAATGGTGATCGTGCCGCGCCAGCAGCACCATCACCTCCTCGCGCGGCGTGGTCGCCTCGAGCGGGCGGTCGAGGCGGCTGCGGTCGAAATGCTCGAGCAGGGCCCGGGCCCGGTCGGCCGTCCGTCGCGCCTCGACGGAAAGGTTGAAGCGGAACCGTTCGATCTCGGCCGGCGCCAGTTCCGGGGTGCGGGCGAGGATGTCGGCGCTGGCCTGCACCGCCGTCACCGAGGAGAGGAGCGCATGGAGCGTGTCCGCGAGATAGGGATCCCCGGAAAGGCGGTCGGCGAGAATGGCAAGCCGGGCCTCGAGCGCCTCGATTTCGCGCCCCTGTTCGATGACGAGCCGCGCCCAGCCGGGATATTCGGCGACGAGCCGCTCCGCATGGGCGATCTCCGGCCGGGGCGGATCGGCCGGGCGGTGGCGCGCCGCGAGCGTGGCCAGAACCTCGGCCCAGTCGGCGCCCGTCCGCACTCCGAGAAGCTGCGCCGGGGCCATGTCGAGCGCGGCGGCAAGGCGCTCCAGCAGCGCCTTCGGCGCCTTGCGGCGGCCGTTCTCGATCAGGCTGAGATAGGCGGGGGAGATGCCGATCCGGGCCGCCAGCGCCTTCTGGTCAAGCCCGAGCGTGCGCCGCCGGGCACGGATCCGACGGCCGGTCTCGCGCGGATCCGCCCCCTCCCGGCCGCTCGGCGCCTCCCCCGTCTCCCTTTCCCGCATCCGATCCCCCATCACGCAACTTTACATAAGTTTACAATAATTTCCCCTATGTGAAAGGAGTATTTACAATTCTGTCACGGGGGTAGCAATCGAATCTTGTCCTGTCCGGTGGCGCGGTCGCATATTCGTCCTGCCCCATGGGCCCCTTCGTTCGGGAGGCGAAGGGCAGATGGATACTAGGGAGGACATCATGACCAAGCTTCACCTGACCCGCCGCGGGGTCATCAAGGCCGGTGCGGCCACCGGCGCAGGCCTCGCGATGCCGACGATCTTCGTGAAGGGCGCAGCCGCCTACACCAACGAGCCGAAGGGTTCGGAAGTCGTCTTCGGCTTCAACGTGCCCCAGACCGGCGCCTATGCCGACGAGGGCGCCGACGAGCTGCGCGCCTACAAGCTCGCCGTCGAGCACATCAACGGCGAGGGTGACGGCGGCATGCTCAACACCTTCTCGTCGAAGGCCCTCAAGGGCAACGGCGTGCTCGGCAAGAAGGTCACCTACGTGACCGGCGACACCCAGACCAAGTCCGACGCGGCCCGTGCCTCGGCCCGTTCGATGATCGAGAAGGACGGCGCCATCATGATCACCGGCGGCTCGTCCTCGGGCGTGGCGATCGCGGTGCAGTCCCTCTGCCAGGAGGCCGGCGTGATCTTCATGGCCGCGCTCACCCACTCGAACGACACCACCGGCAAGGACAAGAAGAAGCACGGCTTCCGCCACTTCTTCAACGCCTACATGTCGGGCGCCGCGCTCGGCCCGGTGCTGGCCGAGGCCTATGGCAAGGATCGTCGCGCCTATCACCTCACGGCCGACTACACCTGGGGCTACACCCAGGAAGCCTCGATGAAGTATTTCACCGAGAAGGAAGGCTGGGAGACGGTCGCCACCGTGCGCACGCCGCTCGGTGCCGGCGACTTCTCGAGCTACATCGCCCCGGTGCTCAACTCGGGGGCCGACGTGCTCATTCTCAACCATTACGGCCGCGACATGGTCAACTCGCTGACCCAGGCGGTGCAGTTCGGCCTGCGCGACAAGATCGTCAACGGCAAGCAGTTCGAGATCGTCGTGCCGCTCTATTCGCGCCTCATGGCCCAGGGCGCCGGTGACGCGGTGAAGGGCATCTTCGGCTCCCAGAACTGGAACTGGCAGCTGCAGAAGGACGACGCGGCCTCGCGGGCCTTCGTCAAGTCCTTCGGCGAGAAATACGGCTTCCCGCCGAGCCAGGCGGCGCATGTGGCCTATGTCCAGACCATCCTCTATGCCGACGCCGTCGAGCGGGCGGGCTCGTTCCACCCCTGCGCGGTGATCGAGGCCCTCGAAGGCTACAAGTTCGACGGTCTGGGCAACGGTCCGGTCGAGTATCGCGCCGCCGACCACCAGTGCTTCAAGGACGTGCTCGTGGTGCGCGGCAACGAGAACCCGACCTCGCAATACGACCTGCTCGAGGTCTATGCCAAGACGCCGCGGGCGAAGGTCGAATACGCCCCCGACAACGAGTTCTTCGCCGGCGGCGCGCTCGGCGAGTGCAACCCGGGCAAGTAACCCCTTCCGACAGACGCGGAGCCGGCTCGGGCCGGCTCCGCTTCCTTGCCGTCGTCTCCTGCTCCGGCAGGGCGGCGGTGCGCTGCCGCAACCCATGATGGGCTGACACCATGGACGCGATCATCCTCCAGATCCTCAACGGGCTCGACAAGGGCTCGGCCTACGCGCTGATCGCCCTCGGGCTGACGATCATCTTCGGCACGCTCGGAGTGGTCAACTTCGCCCACGGGGCGCTGTTCATGCTCGGTGCCTTCGTCGCCGTGACCGTGCGGCGGATCCTGACGCTGAGCTTCGAAACCATCGACCCGACACGCAAGGACTTTCTCGGCAATCCGCTCAAGGTGAAGACCACCTATGTGGAACACTGGTTCGGCCCCGATGCCGGCCAGTGGCTGATCGACTGGTCGGTGCCGATCGCGGTGATCGCCGCCATTCCCGTCATGGCCCTCGTCGGCTTGGCGATGGAACGCGGACTCGTCCGCCATTTCTACAAGCGTTCCCATGCCGACCAGATCCTCGTGACCTTCGGTCTCGCGATCGTCATCCAGGAGATCATCAAGTATTTCTTCGGCGCCAACCCGATCCCGGTGCCGGCCCCGGAGATCTTCCGCGGCTCGTTCGATTTCGGCGTGCTGCTCGGCTTTCCCGAGAACGCCATCATCTATCCCTACTGGCGACTGGTCTATTTCGCCTTCGCCGCGCTGGTGATCGGCGGGGTGTTCGCCTTCCTCCAGTTCACCACCTTCGGCATGGTGGTGCGTGCCGGCATGGCCGACCGGGAAACCGTCACCATCCTCGGCATCGACATCGACCGGCGCTTCTCGATCATGTTCGCCCTTGCCGCCATCGTCGCCGGCATCGCCGGGGTGATGTATGCGCCGATCAATTCGCCGAACTACCACATGGGCATGGATTATCTCGTGCTCAGCTTCGTGGTGGTGGTCGTCGGCGGCATGGGCTCCCTGCCCGGCGCGGTGCTGGCGGGCTTCCTGCTCGGCATCCTCGAGAGCATCGCCTCGATGAAGGCGCTGATCGATCTCGTCCCCGGAATCAACCAGGTGATCATCTACCTCGTGGCAATCGTGATCCTGCTCATCCGCCCGCGCGGGCTGATGGGGCGCAAGGGCGTGATGGAGGACTGAGCGATGTTCAAGGGACTGGACCGCAACGACATCCGCCTCATGCTGGTCGTCGCCCTCGTCACGCTGGCGGCGCCGCTGATCCTCAACCCCTTTCCGGCCGACAGCGCCTGGGCGCAGTTCAACGCCGGCTATCCCGACCTGATGCAGCGTTTCGTGATCTACGGGATCTTCGCCATCGGCTTCAACATCCTGTTCGGACTCACGGGCTATCTCTCCTTCGGGCATGCCGCCTTTCTCGGGGTCGGCTCCTATGCCGCGGTGTGGATGTTCAAGCTGCTGTCGATGAACGTCGTGCCGGCGGTGCTCGCGGCCATGGCGATCGCTGGGCTGTTCTCGCTTGCCATCGGCTGGATCTCGCTCCGGCGCACCGGCATCTACTTCTCGATCCTGACGCTGGCCTTCGCCCAGATGAGCTACAACCTCGCCTATTCGGTGCTCACCCCGATCACCAATGGCGAGACCGGGCTGCAGATCTCGATCAACGATCCGCGGGTGCTCGACCGGGCGTTCGGCACCGCCGCGTCCGATTCGGTGCCCTATCCCGACTTCTTCGGCCTCCAGATGAACGACACGGCGAGTTTCGAGTTCTTCGGCCGCGTCTTCCAGTTCTCGGTCGGCTACTATTTCGCCGCCATGCTCTTTCTCGCGGCCTTCTATCTCGCCCTGCGGCTCTTCCGCTCCCCTTTCGGTCTGATGCTGCGCGGGGTGAAGACCAACCAGTCTCGGCTCGAATATACCGGCATCAACCCCCGCCCCTACACGCTCGCCGCCTTCGTCATATCGGGGGTCTATGCCGGGCTCGCAGGGGGGCTTCTGGCGGCGATGGACCCCCTGGCGGGTGCGGAGCGGATGCAGTGGACCGCCTCGGGCGAGGTCGTCCTCATGACGATCCTCGGCGGGGTCGGCACCCTCCTCGGTCCGGTGCTCGGCGCAGGTTTCATCAAGTATTTCGAGAACATCCTCTCGAAGATCAACGATCAGATCCTGCACCAGTGGTTCGCCTTCCTGCCCGACGGCATGGAGGATTTCATGGTCACCCTCGTCAGCCCCTTCGTCGGCAAGGGCTGGCACCTCACCCTGGGCGTGCTCTTCATGCTGGTGGTGATCTTCCTGCCGGGCGGCCTCGTCGAGGGCTTCCAGCGCATCGGGCGGCTTCTCGCGCGCCTCGTCGGGCGCGGTCGCAAACCCGTTTCGGATGACGACAAGGGAGGGGCGTGAGATGGCCATTCTCGAGATCCGCGGCGTCGGCAAGCGTTTCGGCGGCCTTCAGGCGCTGCGCGACGTCAATCTCTCGGTCGAGGAGGGCCATGTGCATGCCATCATCGGCCCCAACGGCGCCGGCAAGTCCACCCTGCTCAACTGCCTTGTCGGCAAGCTCGTTCCTGACGAGGGAACGGTCGTGTTCGACGGCCGGTCGCTCCTCGGCAGGAAGCCCTGGGAGATCAACCAGATGGGCATTTCGCGGGTCTTCCAGACCCCGGAGATCTACAGCGAGCTGACCGTGCTCGAAAACGTGATGATCGCCTGCCTTGCCCGGCGCGATGGCGTGTTCCGCCTCGAAGCATGGAAAACCCTGGCCGAGGAGGACGACATCCGCGGAAAGGCGATGCAGGTGCTGGCCGATCTCAAGATGGAGGACAAGGCGGACGCCCATTCCGCCGCCCTCTCGCGCGGCGACAAGCGGCGGCTCGAACTGGCCATGTGCCTTTCCCAGGAGCCCCGGCTTCTGCTGCTCGACGAGCCCACCGCCGGCATGGCGCGGGCCGACACCAACCGCACCATCGAGCTTCTCAAGGAGATCCAGGAGCGGCTCGGCATCACCATGGTCATCATCGAGCACGACATGCATGTGGTCTTCTCGCTGGCCGAGCGCATCACCGTCATGGCCCAGGGGACGGTGCTGGTCGAGGACGTGCCCGAGCGGATCCGCGGCAATCCGAAGGTGCAGGAAGCCTATCTCGGCGGTCATGGCTGACGGCAGGCACGGCCGGTCCGGGCGACCGGTCGGCAGGCGGAGGGATCGGAGGAGACAGGATGAAGCAGATCGAGCTGACGAGAACCACGGCCGAAGGCGGCGGCGCCATGCCGGGTCACGCCGAATTCCACCCCCGGGGGCCGCTCAGGACTCCCCATCCCGAGCCGGCCTTCCTCTCGGTGCACGAGATCGACGGCCATTACGGCGAGAGCTATATCGTCCAGCGGGTGAGCTTTCGCGTCCACGAGGGGGAGATCCTCGCCCTTCTGGGCCGCAACGGCGCCGGCAAGACCTCGACGCTGCGCACCATCGCCCGGCTCGAGCAACCCGCCCTCACCCATGGCGAGATCTGGCTCGACCATCAGCCGCTCCACGCCATGAAGGCCTTCGAGGCCGCCCGGGCCGGCTGCCAGCTCGTGCCCGAGGACCGGCGGATCATTCCGGGGCTGACCGTCGAGGAGAACCTCGAGCTGGCGCGGATCGTTCCCCGTCGGGGCTGGGAGATCGAACGGGTCTACGAGCTCTTCCCCCGCCTCAGGGAACGCCGCAGGCAGGAAGGGGTGACGCTCTCGGGCGGCGAGCAGCAGATGCTGGCCATCGCCCGCGCCCTCGTGCGCGACATCAAGGTGCTGCTGCTCGACGAACCCTACGAGGGGCTCGCGCCGGTGATCGTGCGCGAGATCGAGAAGACGCTGCATCACATCCGCGAGGAGGGCATCACCACCATCATCGTCGAGCAGAACGCCGTCGCCGCCCTCGAACTGGCGGACCGGGCCGTCATTCTCGATACCGGCCGCGTGGTTTTCGACGGCACCGCGAAGGAGGTGCTGGAAAACGAGGATCTGAAGCGCGAATATCTCGCCATCTGATGCACGGTCCGGCAGTCCGGGCCGATCAGCACATGCAGGACAGCCGCGGGCCCGGGCGGCAGCACGCCGCAGCCCGCACCAGCAGATGAGGAGGACAAACCATGAGCGCCCATGAAGAGAAGGTCTATCCGCCGCGCCCGGAATTCGTGGCCCAGGCCAGGATCGACGCGAAGACCTACGAGGAATGGTATCGCCGCTCGGTCGAGGACCCGGAAGGCTTCTGGGGCGAACATGCCCGGCGCATCGACTGGATCAGGCCGTTCACCCGCGTGAAGAACACCACTTTCGAATGGCCCGACGTCTCGATCAGATGGTTCGAGGACGGCACGCTCAACGCCGCCGCCAACTGCATCGACCGTCATCTGCCCGAGCGGGCGGACCAGCCGGCGATCCTCTGGGAGCCCGACGATCCGGCCGACGGCGGCCGCGTGATCACCTATGGCGATCTCGCCGAGGAGGTGGGGCGCTTCGCCAACGTGCTGAAAGGGCTCGGCATCAAGCGCGGCGATCGCGTCGTCCTCTACATGCCGATGATCCCCGAGGCGGCCTTCGCCATGCTCGCCTGCGCGCGGATCGGGGCGATCCATTCGGTGGTCTTCGGCGGCTTCTCCCCCGACGCGCTCGCCAGCCGCATCACCGATTGCGGCGCCTCGCTCGTCATCACCGCCGACGAGGGCCCGCGCGGCGGGCGGCGGGTGCCGCTCAAGGCCAATGTGGACAAGGCGCTCGAGATCGCCGGGGACGTGCCGGTGCTGATGGTGCGCCGCACCGGCGCCGACGTGCCGCTCAAGGGCGGGCGCGACCATGTCTATCAGGATCTCGCCGCCGACGCCTCGCCCGTTTGTCCCCCCGAGGAGATGGGCGCCGAGGACCCGCTCTTCATCCTCTACACGTCGGGCTCGACCGGCAAGCCGAAGGGGGTGCTCCACACCACCGGCGGCTACATGGTCTATGTCTCGATGACCCACGAATACACCTTCGACTATCACGACGGCGACATCTACTGGTGCACCGCCGATGTCGGCTGGATCACCGGCCACAGCTACATCGTCTACGGCCCGCTGGCCAACGGCGCCATCACGCTGATGTTCGAGGGCGTGCCGACCTGGCCCGATCCGGGGCGGTTCTGGGCCATCTGCGAGAAATACAAGGTCAACCAGTTCTACACCGCCCCCACCGCCATTCGCGCGCTGATGGGCCAGGGCAACGAATGGGTCGAGAAACACGATCTTTCCTCGATCAAGGTGCTCGGCACCGTGGGCGAGCCGATCAACCCCGAGGCGTGGGAATGGTATTATCGCGTGGTGGGCAAGGAGCGCTGCCCGATCGTCGATACCTGGTGGCAGACCGAAACCGGCGGCCACATGATCACCCCCCTGCCCGGCGCCCATGCGCTCAAGCCGGGCTCGGCCTGCAAGCCCTTCTTCGGCGTCCAGCCGGTGGTGCTCGATCCGCAGTCGGGCGCGGAGATCACCAGCACGGAGGCCGAGGGCGTCCTGTGCATGAAGGACAGCTGGCCGAGCCAGATGCGCACCGTCTGGGGCGACCACGACCGTTTCGTGAAGACCTATTTTTCCGATTACAAGGGCTACTACTTCACCGGCGACGGCTGCCGGCGCGACGCGGACGGCTATTACTGGATCACCGGCCGGGTGGACGACGTGCTCAACGTCTCGGGCCACCGCATGGGCACGGCCGAGATCGAGAGCGCACTCGTCGCCCATCCCAAGGTGTCGGAAGCGGCCGTGGTCGGCTATCCGCACGAGATCAAGGGCCAGGGGATCTACTGCTATGTGGTGCTGATGGCGGGCGAGACGCCCTCCGACGCGCTCGCGCAGGAGCTCAGGCAATGGGTCCGCAAGGAGATCGGCCCGATCGCGACGCCTGACCTCATCCAGTTCGCCCGCGATCTGCCGAAGACCCGCTCGGGCAAGATCATGCGGCGGATCCTGCGCAAGATCGCTGCCAACGACTATGCCGAGCTCGGCGACACCTCGACGCTGGCCGACCCGTCGGTGGTGGACGAGCTGATCGAGGGCCGGCTCAACCGCTGAGCCTGCCCCTTCCTTGCGAAATGCATCCTTGCCCATGAGACCCGCCGGCCACGCGCCGGCGGGTCTTTCATGCCCCGACCTCTTCCTTCGACCGGCCAGTGGCGCCGCAGGTTTCCGACCCGGCGATGGGTCGGATTTTCGGCTTGTTCTCGCAAACGGCCCCAAAAGCGCCGTTTTTCCGGATAAACTTTCGTCATAACGCGCTGCCAATGACGGCAAGTCCTATTGCCATCAGCGCAGAAGAGGTCCACCTCACGGTCGCAAGGCGCGGCCCCGTCCACCCTTCCGGAGCGTCGTCATTTCGAAGGGAACGAAGCCGTAGCCGCGAACAGAACGCAATCCGAACCGGAAAACCCGTTTCCGGAAAGAACCGAGGAGAGTTTCCATGCCCATCGAGCATCTGCATCCGTCGCGGTCCATTTCCCGATCGTTCTCGTCATCACCCTTTTCGTCGTCGATCTCGTCGCCGGTCTTCGGGGCGCCGAGATCACCGGCCGCAACGGCCCGGTGGCCACCGCCACCATGCTGATCGCCATCGCCGCCGGCGTCTTCGCCATCATCGCCGTCGCCCTCGGCGATCTCGCGGCCGAAATCGCCGTCGATCGTGGTCTTGCGCAAACGGTTGCGGACGCCATCGAAACCCATGAGGGCCTTGGCACCGTCACCGGCTGGCTGATCGCGCTCTGGGGCGCCGTGCGGCTCTTCCTGTGGTGGAAGGACAAGATCATCGGGGCCCGCTGGGCCGTCTGGCTGGTGGACCTCGTGCTCATCGGCCTGATCGTCGCCACCGCCTGGTTCGGCGGCAACCTCGTCTTCGAATACGGGGTCAACGTGACCGCTGCCATGCGGTGAGACCGGCCGTTCCCGGCAAGGGGTCGCCCGCGGGCGGCCCCTTTTTCGTGCGCTCCCATTTTCTGGCCGGGTCGAAAGCCTCGATCCTCGAGCTGTTCCAATGTACCAGCACGCTGAAGATGCCGCGCCGCTGACACCCGAGTTCCACCCCCGGCCGCGTGCACGGATGCACCCTCAGATGAAGGTGCGGAATCCCATGCGCTCGGGCCGCTCGAGATGGGGCACGGCGTTGAACTGGAGAAGGGAGAGCCGCCCGTCACGCACGGCGATGCGGTGAAGCGAGGCGTTGAGCGTCATGTTGAGGATCTCGAACATGGCATGGGGACCGAGATCGAGAATCCGGCCGAGCGTCGCCGCGATCGGCCCCCCGGAGGTGACGACGAGCGTGCGCCGGCCGGGGGAGAGATGCTCGGCGAGCGCGGCATCGACCCGGGCCCGGAACCCATCCCAGCTTTCCGGCATGTCCGCAAGCCGCCCTTCCGCCCAGGCCTCGAGCATCAGCGGGAAGGCGTCGCGAAACTCCCGGCCCGTCTTCGGCGGCGGATTGCCGGTAAGGCGGCACCAGGCGGCTTCGATCGTGTCGTAATCCATCTCGTCGAGCCGCGGATCCTCGACGATCTCGGGCAGGCGTTCCCAGCCGCGAACCATGCCGGCGACGGTTTCGCGATGGCGGCGCAGCCGGCCGCGGACGATGCGGCAGAACCCTTCGCCCTCGGCGGCGAAGGTGCCGGCGAGATAGTCGCCGAGCCAGGCCGCCTGCCGATGACCGAGCGGGCTCAGCCGGTCGTAATCGGCACTGCCGAAGGACGCCTGGGCATGACGCACGAGAAGAAGCTCACCCATCGGCCGGATCCCCACCCTATCCCTCGTGCCCCTCTTCGCGCGTCTCCTCCGCTTCCCGCGGCGCCGGATCGGGCAGGCCGATACCGAGGAACAGCCGTTTGAGGGGCAGGATCCACAGAAGGCCGAGGCCGAGATAGATCGCGATCTCGAGGAGGAAGGGCGGACGCGAGAAGAGGTTGACCAGCGTCACCGCCGCGACGATGTAGGCGGGCAGCGCCAGAAGCAGCACGATCACGGCAAGGCGCTTGCGGGTGCGGAAACTCAGCTCCATCGGCTTCTCCGAAACGGTTTCACGAGGCAGGCGGCGGCGCGGTCGGCGAGCCGGGGCTTGGGAGCGGGGGAGCCGAGGGGCGGTCGGCATCGACGAGCACGCCGGGCAGCCCCGCCCCGCAGATCCCCGCACCGTCAGTCGGCGAACGGGTCGGTGACAAGGATCGTGTCCTCGCGCTCGGGCGAGGTCGAGAGCAGCGCCACGGGGCACTCGATCAGCTCCTCGATCCGGCGGACATACTTGATTACCGCGGCCGGCAGGTCGGCCCAGCGACGCGCGCCGGCCGTGCTCTCCTGCCAGCCGGGCATGGTCTCGTAGATCGGGCGGATCCGCGCCTGCTGGTCGGTCGCGGCCGGCAGATGGTCGATCGGGGAGCCGTCGAGTTCGTAGCCGACGCAGATCTTCAGCTCCTCGAAACCGTCGAGCACGTCGAGCTTGGTCAGGGCGATCCCGTTGACCCCCGACTGGGCGCAGCTCTGGCGCACGAGCACCGCGTCGAACCAGCCGCAGCGGCGCTGCCGGCCCGTCACCGTGCCGAATTCATGGCCGCGTTCGCCGAGGCGGCGGCCGGTCTCGTCATGCAGTTCCGTCGGGAACGGACCTTCGCCGACACGGGTGGTATAGGCCTTGACGATACCGAGCACGAAATCGATCGTCCCCGGCCCGGTGCCGGTGCCGGTCGCGGCCATGCCGGCCATGGTGTTCGACGAGGTGACGAAGGGATAGGTGCCGAAATCAATGTCGAGCAGCGCCCCCTGCGCTCCCTCGAACAGGATCCGCCGCCCGGCTCTGCGGGCCGTGCTCATGATCTGCCAGACCGGGGCGGCATGGGGCAGCACCTTCGGGGCGATCTCCTCGAGCGCCGCCATGAGCGCCGCACGATCGACCGGCTCGAGCCCGAGACCGCGGCGCAGGGCATCGTGATGCACGAGGAGGCGGGAGATGCGCGCTTCGAGCGTCGCCCGGTCCCCCAGATCCGCAAGCCGGATCGCCCGACGGCCGACCTTGTCCTCGTAGGCCGGGCCGATGCCGCGGCCGGTCGTGCCGATCTTCGCCACGCTCGTCTGCGCCTCGCGGGCGCGGTCGAGCTCACCGTGCACCGGCAGAATCAACGGTGCGTTCTCGGCGATCTTCAGATTGTCGGGGGTGATCTCGACCCCCTGCTCCCGCAACCGCCCGATTTCCTCGACGAGTGCCCAGGGGTCGAGCACGACGCCGTTGCCGATGATCGAGAGCTTGCCCTTGCGGACGATTCCCGAAGGCAGGAGCGAGAGCTTGTAAACGGTGCCGTCGATCACCAGCGTATGGCCGGCATTGTGCCCGCCCTGGAAGCGGGCGATGACATCGGCGCGCTCGCTCAGCCAATCGACGATCTTGCCCTTGCCCTCGTCACCCCACTGGGCGCCGACCACGACCACATTCGCCATGTCCTTCTCCTCTTCCTGCCGACCGCCTTCCCCGCCCTCCGGCGCCGCGCGGCCCGGCCGGACCGCCCCGGGCGGCGGCCATTCTATAGACTGCCCGCAGCGGCACCGGAAGGCGCAAAGAACACGAAGCGGAAGCACGGACCACGAAAGCCCCCTTTCCGCCGACGCCCTTCCCCCTGCGGCGCCATTCCTCTAACACAGGGAAAGACGCGCCCGTTCGAGCGACCCTTCACGGAGGTTCCGGATGCTGCAGTTCCTTGCCCGCTGGATCGTCGCCTTCCTCATCCTCAGCGCCACCTGGAACCCGAGCGGCTGGGACTACATCGACTGGAGCCGGACCGCCTGGGGGCAGCGCACTTCGCTCGTGGTGTTCCTCGGTCTGGTGCTGCTCGTCGGCTACATCGTCTATCTGCGGGCCACGTTGCGTTCGATCGGCATGTTCGGCATGGGGCTGGTGGCGGCGATCGTCGCAGCGCTGATCTGGGTCCTGTCCGATTTCGGCTGGCTCTCGCTCGAAGATCCCGACCTGCAGGCCTGGGTGACACTCGGCGGCACGTCCTTCGTTCTGGGAATCGGCATCAGCTGGTCGCGGGTGCGCCGCTGGCTGACCGGGCAGATCGATGTCGATGATGTCGATGAATGAGCGCCGAAGGACCGGTTCGCTTCGTGACGGCACGTCTCGACATTGCCCCTTCCCTTCGCTAGAGACGGGCCCAGAGCGGCGCCGGCACGGGCGTCGGCCCTCTTGCGGGAGAAAGGCGCAGACATGGAAACAGTCATCCTCGTCATCCATCTGATCCTGGCTGCGGGCCTCGTCGGCATCGTGTTGCTGCAACGTTCCGAAGGCGGCGGGCTGGCGATGAGCGCCGGCGGCTCCATGGCCGGTCGTCCGCCGACCACGCCGCTGCAGAAGGTGACCTGGGCCTTCGCCATCGCCTTCTTCGCCACATCGATCACGCTGACGGTCATCGCCGCGCGCAAGGCCGCCGAGGAATCGGTGCTCGAACGCGTCGGCACCAATCCCCCGGCCGGAACCCCGGCCCCGCAACCGGCACCGGCGCTGCCGAAGGATGTGGTGCTCCCGCCCGCCGCCACCGACAAGCCGGCGCTGCCGCCCAAGGCCGACTGAAGGGTCTTTCGGCGACGCGCCGGCAGGAGAGCCCCGCGCGAGGCAGCCGCCGGGAAGCCCCGCAGTGCACACGCCGTCACGCAGGGCCGCCCCGAAACGCCGTGCCCCGTCGCACCCCGGCACAACCGCTTCCATCGCGCCGAACTGCCGGCTGCGGGCGGCGCAGGGAGAAGCCGTTTTCCGAAGCGCGCCGTCCCATGCGGCCGGAAGACGATACCCCCTCAGGCATCAACGCATCATGCAACGGTCGGAGCCATTTTCCGCGCGTTGCCGCGTGATCGGCGCACCAGAACGGCGACGCGCCCCCAGCCCGCGTCGGACGCCCCTTTCACGCACAACCACCCGTCGCCCCTTCCCGCTCCCTCCGCCGCTTCCTCGCACCCGCGCTCGGAAAGCCCGAACGCGCCCCTCGGGGCTGGCTCATGAGGCGTCCAGCGCCGTCTCCACCGCGTCGGCGAAGGCGGCAAGGTTCTCGAAGCGGGCAAGACGGGGCGCGAGACGCGGCGGCGTGCGGGTTGCGCCGAAACCCTCCCGACCGGCGCGCCGATGGATCCAGACCGCCGGCAGGCCGAGCTTCGCCGCCGGAGCCAGATCGTGAAAATGGCTCTCGGCCACATGCAGGATCTCGCCACGGGCGATCCCCGCAGCCGCCAGCCCGGTGAACATGGCGCGGAAGCCGCGCGGATCGGGCTTGTAGCAGCCGTTGTCCTCGGCGGTGAAGACATGGGTGAAGGGGCGGCCGAGCTTCCTGTTCGAGGCGGCGAAATTGACGTTGTCCACATTGGTCAGCGCCACGAGGGCGAAATGCCGGCCGAGCCGGGCGAGCGCCGCGGCGCTGTCGGGGAAGGCCGGCCACTCGGCGACCGAAAGCCCGTAGGCCAGGCTTTCCTCCCACGGCACATCGAGGCCGTAACGGGCGGCGATGCGGCGGTGGACGGTGGCGAGAATGTCGCGATAGGGCCGATGGGGCGCCTGACGCTGAGCCAGCGCTTCCTCGCGGGCATGCAGCGCCAGAACGGCCTCGCGATCTACCGGCCCTTCCAGCCGTGCAAGCAGCGGTGCCAGCGCCGAGAGAATGCCGCTTTCCCAGTCGATCAGCGTGCCATAGACATCGAAGGAAAGAGCCTTCGCCCCGCGAAGCACCGCCCCGAGCCGCGCCGGCTCCCCTGCCTGTCTTCGCATCCGCATCTCCATCTTTTCCCCCGCCCGCGGCAGTGCTAACCGGAGCCGATCCTGCCAGGGAGAGGGGCATGGCCAAGCTCTATTTCCACTACTCGACCATGAATGCCGGCAAGTCCACCCTGCTGTTGCAGGCGGCGCACAACTACCGCGAACGGGGCATGGAAACCTTCCTGCTGACGGCGGCGCTCGACACCCGCGCCGGCCCCGGCACCATCGGCTCGCGCATCGGCATCTCGGCGCCGGCCACGACCTTCCGCCCCGATGACGACCTGTTCGCCGTCATTGCCGCGCGGCTCGAGGCCGGCCCCTGCGCCTGCGTCTTCATCGACGAGGCCCAGTTTCTCACGCGCGATCAGGTGTGGCAGCTGGCGCGTGCGGTGGACGATCTGGCCGTGCCGGTGATGTGCTACGGGCTCAGGGTCGATTTCAGGGGCGAGCTCTTTCCGGGCTCGGCCGCTCTCCTGGCCCTGGCCGACGAAATGCGCGAGGTGCGGACCATCTGCCATTGCGGCAAGAAGGCCACGATGGTCGTGCGGATCGACGCGAGCGGCCGGGTGCTGACCGACGGCGCCCAGATCGAGATCGGCGGCAACGAACGCTATGTCTCCCTCTGCCGGCGGCATTGGCGGGAGGCGATCGGCGACAGGCCGGCCGCGCCACGGAGCGACCCGGTCTTCGGCAGGGGGTGAGGACGGCCCGCAACCCTCGCCCCCGGTCCCGCCCGGAAGATCAGCCCTGCATTTCCGGCACCGGGTTGGGCACCGGCCGGCCGGCGAAGAAGGCTTCGAGATTGTCGAGCGCCATCATCCCCATCGCCTCGCGCACCTCCTCCGTCGCCGTGCCGAGATGGGGCAGGAGCACCACGTTCTCGAGCCGTCTCAGCCGCAAGGGCACGTCGGGTTCGTGCTCATAGACATCGAGTCCGGCCGCGAAGATCCGCCGCCTCTCGAGCGCCTCGATCAGCGCCGCCTCGTCGATCACCTCGCCGCGGGAGATGTTGACGAGAACGCCGGTCGTTTTCATGCGGGCGATCTCGTCCGCGCCGACGAGATGGCGGTTGGCCCGTCCCCCCGTGACCGCGACCACGACGAAATCGGCCGTCTCCATCACCGCGCCGATGCTCTCGAGCTGCCGCGCGCCGGGAATGCCGCTGTCGGCGACCATGGAGCGGTTGAAGAACACCACATCCATGCCGAAGCCGAAATGCCCCCGCCGGGCAACGGCCCGGCCGATCCGCCCCATGCCGATGATCCCGAGGGTCTTGCCCGTCACATGCTGACCGAGAAGCTGGACCGGGTGCCACCCTTCCCAGGCTCCCGAACGCACCAGCCGTTCGCCTTCCCCGGCCCGCCGCGCCGCCATGAGGAGCAGCGTCATGGCGATGTCGGCCGTGGCATCGGTGACCGCGCCCGGCGTGTTGGTGACAACGACGCCGGCCCGCCGAGCCGCTTCGGCGTCGATATGGTCATAGCCGACACCGAAATTGGCGAGTATCCGCGCGGTGACGGGCGAGGCGCGAATGAAGGTCTCGGCATCGAAGGGATCGCCGAGAGTCGGCAGGATCGCGTCATGCTCCCGCAGCGCCGCCACCGCCTCCTCGCGTGAGAGCGGACGGGTCGATTCGCGGACGACGGGGGCAAAGCCCCGCTCCGCCCGGTCAAGGACCTTCTCCGGAAGTTTTCGTGTTATCAGCAGCTTCGGCTTCATTCCTCATCCATGGCATGAACATCGCGCGACAAGGGCGGATCGCAGGTTGCGCAGGACGTTGCGCAGGACATGAAATTTCTTCCCGTATTCCATTGATTCACCTCGCCGTCAGAACAGGCGGCCGCCGAGGGGCACGTTCCTGTCCGGCGCGACGAGCACCACCTCGCCCTCCTCGTCGGGCACGCCCAGCACCAGCACTTCCGACATGAAGGGCCCGATCTGCCGCGGCGGAAAGTTGACCACGGCCAGCACCTGCCGCCCCGGCAGATCCTCGGGGCGATACCAGCGGGTGATCTGGGCCGAGCTCTTCTTCACGCCGATCCCGGGTCCGAAATCGATCCAGAGCCGGATGGCGGGCTTGCGCGCCTCGGGGAAGGGCTCGGCCCGCACCACCTCCCCGACGCGGATATCGACCTTGAGGAAATCCTCGAAGCGGATTTCGCCAGACGGCGTTCCGGCATCGCTCATCGCTTCCCTTCCCTTTCTTCCGTCTGCGCCGCTTCGCCCCCTCGCACCGCCCCCGCCAGCTCCCGCCCGCGGGCGGCGGCCCGGGCGACGGCCGCTTCCATCAACGGTCCGAAACCGCGTTCGGGATCCATCAGCACCTCGAGCGCGGCGGCGGTGGTGCCGCCCGGCGAAGTCACGTTCTGCCTGAGGATCGCCGGATCCTCGCCCGATCTGCGGGCAAGCTCCCCCGCACCGGCCACCGTCTCCCGCGCGAGCACGAGCGCCAGATCGGCCGGCAGCCCCGCCCTCTCGCCGGCCGCGGCCAGCGTCTCGATCAGCAGGAAGACATAGGCCGGTCCAGAGCCCGAAACCGCCGTCACCGCATCCATCAGCCCCTCGTCGGCAAGGCGCACCACCTGGCCGACCGCCGCGAGAAGCCGCTCGGCCAGGGTGAGGTCGCCCTCGCTCGCCCGGTCATTGCCGACGATGGCGCTGATCCCGCGGCCGATCGCCGCCGGCGTGTTGGGCATGGCGCGGATGATGCGGCTGTTCGCACCGAGAATCGCCTCGAGCCCGGCAAGGGTGGTGCCGGCCGCGATCGAGAGAAAGGTGGTATCGCCGTCGCCGAAACGGGCCCAGGGAGCGAGGGCTTCCTGCATCATCTGCGGCTTGACGGCGATGACGAAGGCGCTCGGGGGCACCTCGGGCGTCTCGTTCAGCCGCACGCCGGCCGTCACCTGCGCCGCGAGCCAGTCGGAAGGGTGCGGGTCGATCACCGTCACCGCCTCGGGCGCCAGCCCGGCCTCGAGCCAGCCCGCGAGCATCGCCTGCCCCATCCTGCCGCAACCGAGAAGCAGAAGCCCCTGCGGCAGCAATGCGTTCAACGCCGCTCCTTCGCTCCCGCCCGCATACCCTTCCGTCATGACGGCCTCCCTCGTCGCATCGCGGGGAGTTTGCCCGCTTCGCCGGAAATGGCAAGGGCGATCAGGCCGAACCCACCGCCCCGGGCAGGGCGAGGGCCAGCGCATCGGCGGCATCTCCCGCCCCCCAGGACGCGACCTGGAAGACCGGATAGAAACGCTCGGCCGCCTCGAGCGCGGCCTGCAGCAGCCGCTCGATCTGGGCGGGCTCGGGCGCCACGCCTCCGTCGAGCGGCAGACCGGTGCGATAGACCATCAGCGCTTCGCTCTCCCACCAGGAGAACGCACCGAGCCAGAGCCCGTCATTGACGGCGTTGAGCACTTCATGGAGGCAGGCGCGCCGTGCCTGCGGCACCTCGAGAGCGAAGGAGGCGGCCAGCCGCAGCACGGCATCCTGGCGGCCGGTGACGACCGAGAGCGAATAGACCTGCCAGCGCCCTTCGACCTCGAGGGCGATGCGGTCGTCCCCGATGCGGTCGAAATTCCACTGCCGGTGCTCGGCGAGCGATTCGATCACGTCGATCGGATGGATGAGGGCCTCGGTATCGAGGGAAAGCGTCATGGCCGTCTCCTGAATGCAGGTGCCGGGAATGATGCACCCACCATATCATGGTGCTGGCGCCAGAAATAGAGGGTAATGCCCGAATCGGCCCATGATCTCGTGGTTGAAAGCGGGTCCTGGCACATGGTGGCAGCGGAAGATCGACCGGGGCCGACGAGGGGGGCGCAGGGGGCGAATCGGTTGCGGCTGCACGAAACCGGGTCTAGTCAGCCTTCATGACCCGATCGGCCGATACCGCCCCTCTCGTCGACGACCGCCGCGCGCGGCGAAACGTGGTGCTGCTTGCGCTGGCCCAGGCCGTGGCGGGCGCGCAGATGCCGGCGATCTTCACCATCGGCGGGCTGGCCGGCCAGTGGCTGTCTCCGAACCCCTGCCTCGCGACGCTGCCGATCTCGCTGATCGTCTTCGGTTCGATGACCACGGCGCCCTGGCTCTCGCAGGTGATGCAGCGCCGGGGGCGGCGTACCGGTTTCGTCATCGGCGCCCTTGCCGGGGCGCTCGGCGCCGCCCTGGGAGCGACCGGGCTGGCGACAGCCAGCTTCCCGCTCTTTCTCCTCGGCGCCTATCTCACCGGCATCTACATGTCGGCCCAGGGGTTCTTCCGCTTCGCCGCCGCCGATACCGCGTCGGAGAGCTTTCGCCCCAAGGCCATTTCCTGGGTGATGGCTGGCGGGCTCGGCGCGGCGGTGCTCGGCTCGGAAATCGTCAAGCTGACCAAGGACATCTCGCCGATCCCCTTTCTCGGTCTCTACATGGCGGTGATCGCCCTCAACCTCGTCGGCATCCTGCTCTTCCTGATGCTCGACATTCCCCGCCCGCGCCGACGCGCGAAAGGCGAGAGGCGCGGCGGCCGTTCGCTTCGCGACATCCTGCACGACCCGCGGGTGGTGGTGGCGATGATCGTTGCGGCGGTGAGCTATGCGCTGATGAACCTCGTGATGACCTCGACCCCGCTGGCCGTGGTCGGTTGCGGCTTCGACCAGGGCGACGCGGCCAATGTCGTCATGTCCCATGTGCTGGCGATGTATATCCCCTCCTTCTTCACCGGCCATCTGATCGCCCGCTTCGGCACCATCCGCATCATGACGCTGGGACTCGTGCTGATCGCCCTGGCAGGAGGGGTGGCGCTCTCCGGCGTCGATCTGGGCAATTTCTTCCTCGCCCTCGTGCTCATCGGGCTGGGGTGGAATTTCGGCTTCATCGGCGCCACCACGCTTCTTGCCTCGGCCCATGCTCCCGAGGAGCGCGGCGTGGTGCAGGGCCTCAACGACATGGTGGTGTTCGGCGCCGTCACCTTTGCCTCGCTGGCCTCGGGCGGACTGATGAACTGCGCCGGCGGCTCGGTGGTCGAGGGCTGGAACATGGTCAATCTCGCCATGATCCCGTTCCTCGTGCTTGCGGGCGGCGCCCTGATCTGGCTGGTGATGCACCCGAGATTCTCGCAGGATTGACGAGGCGGGTGCGGATCGGTTCACGACAGGCCGGCCCTCGGGCGATTCCCGCCTTGCAATCCGTTCAGGGGCCGAGAAACACCGCGCGGCGCACCGCCCATTCGCGAGCGAGGGGGGAGAGGCGGACCCCCGGGGCCGACAGCACCTTCCGGGGAGCGCGACGCATCCGAGAAAGAAGCGGCCGTGCGGCGAAGGCCAGCGCCGCGACCGGGCGCAGCTCCGCGGGCAGGCGCCGGAGAGCCGGTCGCAAGGCCGCAAGCTCCGCCCGGGCCGCCGCGATCAGCTCCGACAGAGCGGCCTCGTCCGCGAGTCCGGGCGGCAGGGGCCGCCGTCCGCGGGCGGCAAGCGCCGGCAGGGCGGAGAGATAGCGCGCGAGCCCGTCGATCGTGCCGAGGCGGTGCAGAAGCGCCCGGGCGGCCCCGTCCGCCCCGAGCGCACGCCCGGCCTCGGCCAGAAGCCCGCCGCCGGTCGCCTCGAGATAGGCCTCGAACGCCTCCCGGTCGGCAAACATGTCCGAAGCGAGATCACGGGTCCGTGCCACGACCAGCGCCGCCAGGGCATCCGTATCGAACAGACCGGCGCGGATGCGCGCTGCCAGCGGCGTCGGAATCTCCGCATGCGGCACGGCCTCTCCGCGCGCGGCCGCTTCGATCACGTCCTGCCACCATTGGAGGCGGATCGCCCCGAGCCCCGCCTCGGTCACCGCCCAGGGGATGCGGGCGATCTCGAGGTTGAAAGCGAAAAGCACATGCAGATGGGAGCGCGCTTCGGGTGGCGCCAGCCGAACGATGCGAAAGCGCACCCCGTCATGACGCCGCACCATCTCGGCGCAGGCGGCAAGGCCGAATTCCGCATCTCCGCCCGCGCACGGCCGCCGGGTGCCGCCCCGCTCAGCCAACCGGCGCCACCTCGTCATGGATCAGCTTCCAGACGATGGCGTCATGGATCGCCTCGAAGGAGGCATCGACGATGTTGGACGACACGCCGACGGTGGACCAGCCGAGCCCGCCGGCGCCGGCGAAGTCGATCACCACGCGGGTGACGGCATCGGTGCCGGTGCCGGCGATGCGGACGCGATAGTCGGTGAGATGCATGTCGTTGATGGCGCCCTGATAGGGGCCGAGATCCTTGACAAGGGCACGCCAAAGCGCGTTGACCGGGCCGAGATCCTCGCCATGGGGGCCGCGACTCTCGGACACCGAAAGCTTGCGCTCCTCGCCGATCTTGACCGACACCACCGCCTCGGAAAGGGTGATCATCCGGTCGTGGCGGTTGCGCCGGCGCTCCACCGTCACCCGGTAACGCTTGACCTCGAAGAAGCGCGGCAGCAGGCCGAGCTCGCGCCGGGCGAGGATCTCGAAGGAGGCGGCGGCGCTGTCATAGGCGTAGCCGGCATCCTCGCGTTCCTTGATGACCTCGAGAAGGCGGGCAAGGCGCGGATCCCCCTTTTCGACCCGGATGCCGGCCTCGGCGAGGCGGTGGCGCAGGTTGGACTGGCCCGCCTGGTTCGACATCGGCACGATCCGCCGGTTGCCGACGCGCTCGGGTGGAACGTGCTCGTAGCTCGCCGGGTCCTTGAGGATCGCCGATGCGTGGAGCCCGGCCTTGTGGGCGAAGGCGGCGCTGCCGACATAGGGGGCGTTGCGTTGCGGCGGCCGGTTGAGGATCTCGTCGAGAAGCCGCGCCGTGGGCGTCAGCCGCGCGAGGGCCGCCTCGTCCATGCCGGTGACATAGCGGCCCGACAGGGCGGGCTTCAGGGCCAGATTGGCGGCGACGGCGAGAATGTCGGCGTTGCCGCAGCGCTCGCCCAGCCCGCCGATCGTCCCCTGGATCTGGCGCACCCCGGCCTCGAGCGCGGCAAGCGAGCCGGCAACGGCGGTGCCGGTATCGTTGTGACAATGAATGCCGAGCCGCTCCCCCGGAATGCCGGCGGCGATCACCGCGGCCGTAATCTCGCCGATCTCTCCGGGCAGGGTGCCGCCATTGGTATCGCACAGCACGATCCAGCGTGCCCCGGCCTCGAGCGCGGCGCGCAGGCAGTCGAGGGCGAACCCCCGGTCGGCCTTCCAGCCGTCGAAGAAGTGTTCGGCATCGAACAGCGCCTCGCGACCTCTGGCGACGACATGGCCGATGCTCTCGGAGATGCCGCGGATGTTCTCCTCGAGCGGGATGCCGAGGGCGCCGGTGACGTGCCAGGGATGGCTCTTGCCCACAAGGCAGACCGCGGGCGTGCCGGCATCGAGCACGAGGGCCAGGGTCTCGTCATTGGCGGCCGAGCGACCGGCGCGCCGGGTCATGCCGAAGGCGGTCAGCCGCGCCCGCGTGGTTGGCGGTGCGGCGAAGAAGTCGCTGTCGGTCGGGTTGGCGCCGGGCCAGCCGCCCTCGATGTAGTCGATGCCGAGCGCGTCGATCGCCGCCGCGAGGCGGCGCTTGTCCTCGAGCGAGAACTGCACGCCGTGGGTCTGCTGCCCGTCGCGCAAGGTGGTGTCGTAAAGGGTGACGCGGACGCGCCCGGCCCCCTCGCTCTTCCCCGCGGCGGGGGGCGCGGCGCTCCCGGGCCGCGCCTCAGACATCGCGCTTCTCCTCCGCATTCTCGAGCAGCCGCGCCGCCTCGGCGAGGTGCCCCTTGTCGAAATCGGGGCGGGCCTTCCACTCGGCCGCGCCTCCGGGCCGGTCCATGACGACGATGCCGGCCGCCACGAGCGCGTCGCGAATGGCGTCGGCCCGGGTGAAGTCGCGCGCCTTGCGGGCGGCGCTGCGGGCCGCGAGCAGCGCCTCGACGAGTGCGGCTTCCCGCGCCCCGGGGCCCGAGGCGGCGAACCATCCCCCGAGCTCGGGATCGAGCAACCCCAGAAGCCGCCCGGCGGCGACGAGCGCCGCCCCCTCCCCCGCGCCCGCGAGCCGGTGCATCTCGGCGATCGCCCGTGGCGTGTTGAGATCGTCCTTCAATGCGGCGAGCACCGGCGCCGGCACCTCCCCTGCCGCCTCGGCGCCCGCCGCCACCTCGCGCCAGCGCGCAAGCACCGCCCGGGCCTCCTCGACCTTCTTCGCCGTCCAGTCGAGCGGCTGGCGGTAATGGGTCGAGAGCAGCACGAAACGGATCACCTCGCCGGGAACGCCCTGATCGAGCAGATCGCGCACGGTGAAGAAGTTGCCGAGGGATTTCGACATCTTCTCCCCCTCGATGCGCAGATAGCCGTTATGGAGCCAGTAACGGGCGAAGGTGCACCCCTCGCGGCCGCAGCAGGACTGGGCGCGTTCGTTCTCGTGATGGGGAAAGAGCAGATCGATCCCGCCGCCGTGAATGTCGAAATCGGGGCCGAGCAGCGCCTCGCTCATCACCGAGCATTCGATATGCCAGCCGGGCCGCCCGCGCCCCCAGGGGCTGTCCCAGCCGGGCAGCTCGTCGTCCGAAGGTTTCCAGAGGACGAAATCCATCGGGTTCTTCTTGTAGGGCGCGACCTCGACCCGAGCCCCGGCCTGCATCTCCTCGAGCGAACGGTGCGAGAGCGTGCCGTAATCGGGATCGGCCGTGACGTCGAACAGCACATGCCCCTCGGCCACATAGGCGCAACCCCGTTCGACGAGCCGCGCGATCATGGCGATCATGGCGTCGATGTAATCGGTCGCCCGCGGCTCGTGGGTCGGCCGCAGCGCGCCGAGGGCGTCCATGTCGGCATGATACCAGGCGATGGTCCCGTCGGTCAGGGAGCGGACGATCTCCTCGAGGGGGCGCGGATCGCCGGCGGCGCGCATCTCGAGGGCGCGGGCGTTGATCTTGTCGTCCACATCGGTGAAGTTTCGCGCATAAGTAACGGAATCCTCGCCATATTCATGGCGGAGAAGCCGGAAGAGGACATCGAAGGTCACCACCGGCCTTGCATTACCGATATGGGCACGGTCATAGACTGTCGGACCGCATACATACATGCGGACATTGGCCGGATCGAGCGGCTCGAAGGGCCGCTTCGCCCCCGAAGGCGTATCGTGCAGGAAGATTCGTGTCTCGCCCATCGCGCAGCTCCCCTCCGGGGCCGCCCCGGCCCCGCTTCCTCGCGGGGTTATGGCGCGAAGCGACCGGGGGCGCAAGGCGGACCGGTGGGCGGAAAGCGGCTCAGTAGGTGATCATGCCGGGGGAGAGATGGCCGGCAAAGCTCTTCTCGATGCCACGGTGCCAGGGAATGTCGGTGACGTGGCATCCGGCCCTGACCGCCTCCCCCTTCGTGTCCACCCGCAGGAAGCGCGAGGTGTTGACATGCACCGGCCGGCCCGCGAGCTGCCATTGATACTTGCGCAGCACCTTGCGGCCCAGCTCGCGATAGAGCGCCACCTTGCCGTCGGTCCACCAGACGCCGCAGATCGCGGCCTTCCCGCCGACATCGACCGGGCCGACCCTGAGCCGCATTCCCTTGTCGTCGTCGAAGGCCACCCAGCCCTCGAGAAAGGCACGGGTGACCGGCACCACGATCTTCTTCGCCCGAACCGGGGGCGCGGCGAGAAGCAGCAGGAGGCTGGCAAGAACGAGGGAAAGGGCGGCAGGCGCCGCGATGGCGGGGCGGTGCGACCTGGCGGGATGCATGGAATCGGTCTCCTCGGCTGGTGACGTGCGCCCCGCACGCAAAAGGCGCGAACCGCCATTCCGTTCAACCACGCAACCACGCCCCGCGCAAGCGGAAAAGCCGGCGATGTACCGTCGGTCACGCGGCAGGGCATGGCGGACCATGCCGCGCAAAGGGGATTTCGATCGGCATGCCCGCTTCCTTCCTCGGCGGATCGCTTCACGAGGAAGATCGCACCGCCCGTTGCCTGCCTTGCCGAAGGGCGGAACGCCCCGGACAGAGGGAAGGAGGCTCGGTGACTCTCCGCGGGAACGGTCTCGCGACGAACCGCCCCGCGCGGGAAAAGGGCATGCTCCGGTCGGACCACCGGTTCGACCGCGCCCTGCGCAAGGGAGCGGAGGAGAGAACGCGCTACCCGTGCCGGCCGAAAAGACGGACCACCCTGCACGAAGGGAAAGGGGGCGGGCGACCGCCCCCTTTCCCTTTCACTCGAAGATCGCTGCACAACCCCTTGTCGCGCAGTCCTTTCAGCTGCACCCGGAAGTCGCGCCGCAGGTGTTGCACTTGAGGCAGGTGCCGTTGCGCACCAGCGTGTAGTTGCCGCATTCGCCGCACGGGTCGCCCTCGTAGCCCTGCATCCGGGCGCGGGTGCGGTCGTCGAGGGCAACGGTCGTCGCCCCGCCGGTCGCGGCCACGGCGGCATCCGATGCCATCACCGCCGCCGTCTCGACCGCCGTGGCCACGGCGGCCTCGGCACGGCCGTCGGCACCGGCCGCGGCACCCCCCTCGAGCACCACCAGATCCTGCGGCAGACGGCGGCGCAGATAGCCGGTGGACGAAACCAGCCTCAGCACGTCGAGCGAGCGGGCCGCGGCTGCCGGCGAAACCGGCGCCACGTTGCCCTCCTTGCCGGGCACGCTCTCCGTCACCCGGTTCTCGGCCGCTCCGGCGCCGAGCTCGTCGAAACGCGCCCCTTCCGGCTTCACATGGGCCAGATCGGTGCGGTCGAGATAGGAGATCGCCAGCTCGCGGAAGATGTAGTCGAGGATCGAGGTGGCGTTCTTGATCATGTCGTTGCCCTCGACCAGCCCCGCGGGCTCGAAGCGGGTGAAGGTGAAGGCGTCGACGAATTCCTCGAGCGGCACGCCGTATTGCAGTCCCATGGAGACGGCGATGGCAAAGTTGTTCATCATCGCCCGGAAACCGGCCCCTTCCTTGTGCATGTCGATGAAGATCTCGCCAAGCGTGCCGTCCTCGTATTCGCCGGTGCGCAGATAGACCTTGTGGCCGCCGACCACCGCCTTCTGGGTATAGCCCTTGCGGCGGTTGGGCAGGGTCTTGCGGCGGGCGCGCTCGATCTCGCGGACCACCACCTTCTCGACCACCCGTTCGGCGAAGGTCTGGGCCTTCCGGGGAGCGGTGCCCTCGGCCAACGCCTCCTCGACCTCCTCGTCATCGTCGATCAGCGCGGAAGCCAGGGGTTGCGAGAGCTTGGAGCCGTCACGATAGAGCGCGTTGGCCTTGATGCCGAGCCGGTGCGACAGTTCGTAGGCCGCGAGGCAGTCGGCGATGGTCGCCGAGTTGGGCATGTTGATGGTCTTCGAGATCGCCCCCGAAATGAAGCTCTGGGCCGCGGCCATCATGCGGATATGGGCTTCGACCGAGAGAAAGCGCCTGCCCTTGCGCCCGCAGGGGTTGGCGCAGTCGAAGACCGGCAGATGCTCGGGCTTCAGATGCGGCGCCCCTTCGAGGGTCATGGTGCCGCAGGCATATTCGTTGGCCGCCTCGATCTCGCCCTTCGAGAAGCCGAGATGGGCAAGGAGGTCGAAGGCCGGATCGTTCAGCTTCTCCTCGGGAATACCGAGCTTCTCGCGGCAGAAATCGGCGCCGAGCGTCCAGGGATTGATGACGAAACGGATGTCGAAGGCGGTGGGCAGCGCCTCCTCGATCCTGGCGATCTCCGCCGGACCGAAGCCGCGCTCGGCAAGGGTGTCGTGGTTGATGAAGGGCGCCCCCGAGAGGGAGCCGTGCCCGGTGGCATGGCTGACGATGGCCTCGATCTCGGCCGCGGAATAGCCGAGCTTCTCGAGCGCCGCCGGCACCGAACGGTTGATGATCTTGAAATATCCCCCGCCCGCGAGCTTCTTGAACTTGACGAGGGCGAAGTCGGGCTCGATGCCGGTGGTGTCGCAATCCATCACCAGGCCGATGGTGCCCGTCGGCGCGATCACCGAGACCTGGGCGTTGCGATAGCCGTGCCTCTCGCCGAGGGCAAGGGCCTCCTCCCAGGCCTTTACCGCATGGGCGACGAGGCGGCTGTCGGGGCAGGCGGCATGATCGAGCGGCACCGGGGCGACGTTGAGCGCCTCGTAGCCGTCCTTCGCCCCCTCGGCGGCCCGCTTGTGGTTGCGGATCACCCGCAGCATGTGCTCGCGATTGGCGGCGAAACGGCGGAAGGCGCCGAGCTCGGCGGCCATCTCGGCCGAGGTGCGGTAGGCGACGCCGGAGAGAATCGCCGTCAGCGCGCCGGCGAGCGCTCGGCCCTCGTCGCTGTCATAGGGCAGGCCGAGATTCATCAGAAGACCGCCGATATTGGCATAGCCGAGGCCCAGCGTGCGGTAGTCGTAGGAGCGGCGGGCGATCTCCTTCGAGGGGAATTGCGCCATCAGCACCGAGATCTCGAGGGTGAGGGTCCATAGCCGCACCGCATGTTCGTAGGCGGCGATGTCGATCCGCCCGTCCTCGCCGAGGAAGGCCAGCAGGTTGAGCGAGGCCAGATTGCAGGCCGTGTCGTCGAGGAACATGTATTCCGAGCACGGGTTCGAGGCGCGGATCTCGCCATCGGCCGGGCAGGTGTGCCAGGCGTTGATGGTATCGTGGAACTGGATGCCCGGATCGGCGCAGGCCCAGGCGGCATGGCCGACCTGTTCCCACAGATCGCGCGCCCGGACGGTCCTTGCCACCTTGCCGTCGGTGCGGCGGATGAGGGCCCAGTCGGCATCGTTGCGCACCGCCTCGAGGAAGGCGTCGGTGACGCGGACGGAGTTGTTCGAGTTCTGGCCCGAGACGGTGAGATAGGCTTCGCCGTCCCAATCGGTATCGAAGACCGGGAAGGCGATCGAATCATGCCCCTGGGCGGCGTATTGCAGCACGCGGTTGATGTAGGTTTCGGGCACATGAGCCTTGCGGGCGCCGCGGATGGCGCGCTTCAGGGCGGCGTTGGCGGTGGGATCGGTCGCCTTGTCGGCCGCGCCGTCCCAGCTGCGGATGGCGGCGAAGATCTCGTTGAGCTTCTCTTCGTGGATCCGCGAACCGGCGACGAGGGCGGCCACCTTCTGCTCCTCGCGGGCCTTCCAGTTGATGAATTCCTCGATGTCGGGATGGTCCATGTCGCAGATGACCATCTTGGCCGCCCGGCGCGTGGTGCCGCCCGACTTGATGGCGCCGGCGGCGCGGTCGCCGATCTTGAGGAAGCTCATCAGCCCCGAGGAGCGCCCGCCGCCCGAAAGCGGCTCCCCCTCGGCCCTGAGCGAGGAGAAGTTGGTGCCCGTGCCCGATCCATACTTGAAGAGCCGGGCCTCGCGGACCCACAGGTCCATGATCCCGCCCTCGCCGACGAGATCGTCGGAAATCGACTGGATGAAGCAGGCATGGGGCTGGGGGTGCTCATAGGCCGAGCGCGAGCGGGTGAGCCTGCCGGTGACGTGATCGACGTAGTAGTGCCCCTGCCCCGGCCCGTCGATGCCGTAGGCCCAGTGCAGCCCGGTGTTGAACCATTGCGGCGAGTTGGGAGCGCCCATCTGCCGGGCGAGCATGTGGCGCATCTCGTCGAAATAGGCGCGGGCATCGGCCTCGGAGGAGAAATAGCCGCCCTTCCATCCCCAGTAGGTCCAGGTGCCGGCGAGACGGTCGAACACCTGGCGGGCGGAGGTTTCCGAAACGGTGCGCTCCTCCTCGGGCAGCGCCGCGAGCGCCGTCTCGTCCGCCTCGGAGCGCCAGAGCCATTCGGGCACGCCCTCCTCCGGCACCTTTCTCAGCCGCGCAGGCACGCCCGCCTTGCGGAAATACTTCTGCGCCAGCACGTCGGCCGCCACTTGGCTCCACCCGGCCGGCACCTCGAAACCCTCGAGGCGGAAGACCACCGATCCGTCAGGGTTGCGGATCTCCGAATCGGCGGTGCGGAAGGCGATGCCTTCATAGGCGTCGTGACCTTCACGGGTGAAATGGCGCTCGATCTTCATGTCTGATGTCCTCCGGGCATTCTGTTGTGCATTCTTGTCGTTTTCATGATTTCCCGCATCTGCCGGCCCCTGGTCCGGCTGACATTCGGCGTGCACCCGGCGTGCGGCCGCGCGGGTCGCCCGGCCGGCAGGTCTCGTCACGGAATGGCGGGTGGTGGTGCGGGCGGCTCAGGGCCCTGCGCGTGTTCTGGTCTGCCGCATCATCTCCTCCCTGTCCGGGCCCTTCCCGGCTTCCAAGGCCGCCTCGTTCGCTCCCGCCGCTCGCGGTCCGCTCCTCTGCCCGATGCGGCCCACCCGAGAAGGACGCGCCTCCTCTCCGACAGCCACGAGGGCCGCCGATCGCCCCGACTCGATGCAGAACATGAACCCAATACCTGCGGGCCGTCGCACCCCGGCCGTAGCCGCCGCGCTCGAAGGGTGTTTCCCCCCTATCTGTGCGGCAGATCACCATATGTGGTGTATCGGCGCCCGACAGATACAAATTGCCGTGATTTGCGCTGTGGGTCAACGGCATTTTTCGGGTTGACAGGAACTTGCCCGAAACCGGGTGATTCCATGCCTGCCGCGACCTGGAATCGCGGTGGATCTGCCTTGCCGGAGAGGCGCGAAGGAAAGCGGGCGGCGCAGCCCTTTCGCCCGGTGCCGCCGTCGCGGGCAGAACGGGAAACGTCCATGTACGGGGATCGCGAGGATCACGGGATGCGCCGCAGACGCGATGAACGGGGTTGTCGGCAAATGTCGCGCGGGTGAGGGCGGCGGACGGTGCCGCAGGGGCGATGGTCGGGGCGACTGGATTTGAACCAGCGACCTTCGGTACCCAAAACCGACGCGCTACCAGGCTGCGCTACGCCCCGACATGCCCGACCTAGTGTCTTCGCCCCGCGGTGGCAAGCCGCCGCCGAGTCACTCGAGCCCCTTCGGGCAGGGCCAGCGGGCCCTCTCGGCCGGCAGGAAGGGAGAGCGCACGATGTCGCCCTCGGCAATCCCGGTGCGGCGCGCCGTGCCGCCGGCCAGCTCGAGCACGAGGAGGATATCGGGTCCGGCCGGGATCGGCGTGAGGTCGAAAGGACGGGCGTTCTCGTATATGCGGCGAATGGTTCCGTCGGCCGAAATGAAAATCATGTCAAGGGGAAGAGGCGTGTTCTTCATCCAGAAGGCCACCCGGGCGGGGCGGGGGAAGACGAAGAGCATCCCGTGATGCTCCGCCAGGGAGCGCCGCCCCATGAGGCCGCGTTCCCGGGCGCTCGGCGTGGCGGCGATCTCGACGGTGAAACGATGCACCTCTCCCTTGCCCGCCGCCGGCCGGATCTCGACGATGCCGGGGCGGCAGGGCGCGGCCTTCTCCGCCATCGCCCCGAAGGAAGTGGCAAGGAGGGCCGCCAGAAAGGCGAGGAACACCCCTCCCCTCATCGCCCGTTTCATGAATCCGTGCCGCATCATGACGCCATTCTTCACCCGGAAACGGGGGCACCACCCGCAGGAAGCCCCCTGCTGCCATGGACCGGGGCATATTCGGACGCCGGCGGCACCACCGCAAGGCAAATCCGCACCCGTGCCGGGCATGGGGGAACGAGGGGCGACAACCCCCGGTCAGAGACGGTGACCGGCACGCCAACGCTCCCCGCTCGAGCGGAGCACGGCCCCGCCGCCCGTCACGCGGCCCCGGCTCCGGGAAGGCGGGCGTCGTCGTCATTTCCTTCGGCCGCTTCCCAGGGCCATACGCCGAGGGCCATCAGCCCGCGCGGCCCTTCCGTCACCCGCACCGCCACCGCTTCACCGGGCACGAGATCGGCCATGCCCGAGCGGCGCAGGGTTTCCATGTGGACGAAGACATCCTCGGCGCTGCCGAAGATGTTGAGGAAGCCGAACCCCTTGCGGCGGTCGAACCATTTGACCCGCGCCGGCTCGAGCGGCAGGTCGGCATATTTCTCGAGGGCGACATTCTCCGGCTCCGCACCCTCGGGGGCCGCGATGTCGAGCACTTCGGTCGCCTGCAGCCCCCGGGGCGTGGCGGTGATGCGCAAGGTGACTTCGGTACCTTCGCCTATGGAGGAGCGGCCCGCCTCGCGCAGCACGTTCACGTGAAGGAGAATGTCGCCTTCGACATCCTCGGCCGTGACGAAGCCGAAGCCCGAACGGACATCGAACCATTTGACCCGCCCCCGGACGGTCTCCGGCACTGTTCCGTTCCCGTTTTCCGGCCCGCTCCCGTTCATCGCGCCCTCGGTCATTGCAACTCTCCAGACACGGCCACCCTCACGTTACTATCGGGTAGTTCACATGAATTGACCATCATCAAGATCCGCTCCTGCCCGAACGGGCGTTTTCGGCCCCCTTTCGCCGGGCCGGTGGCCGGAATTTTCGCGGCACTCTGGCGCCTTAACATTCGCCGATCAAGGTAAGTTTATCCGTATCACGGATACAATCTGTTGATTTCCCATGGAGAATCAACGCCTCGACGTTGCCAGAGGAAGCGGTCGTGCAACCGGAAGGCGCCATCGGCCCAGAATTCGATTTCCAGCGGAACGATCCGGTAACCGCCCCAATGCGGCGGACGAGGCGGATTCGCGCCGAATCGGGCGGCTTCGCGCGCCACCTCGAGCATCAGCCGCCCCCGGGAAGGCAGCGGCCGGGACTGGCGCGACACCCGCGCCCCGATCCGGCTTTGCAACGGTCGGCTGGCGAAATAGGCGTCCGACATGGCGGCGGAGACCTTCTCGACCAGCCCCCGCACCCGGATCTGGCGGCGCAGGCTCTTCCAGTGGATCACGAAGGCGGCCTTGCCGGTGGCCTCGATCTCGCGTCCCTTGGCCGATTCGTAATTGGTGTAGAAGACGAAGCCACCGACCGGCCCTTCCTCGATCTCCTTGAGAAGCACCATGCGCACATCGGGCATGCCGGCGGCATCGACCGTGGCCAGGGCCATGGCGTTCGGATCGTTCGGCTCCACCCTTTCGGCCTCGGCCAGCCAGCGCCGGACGATGGCGAAAGGATCGTCGCCGGCGAAGATGCCGTTCCGGTCGGGCGCGTCGCGGGCGATGGCGCCGCCCCCCTGCCCGTGTTTCGCGGTCGATGTCTCGTCCATGGGCCCGTTCCTGTCGTGTTGCATCCCGCCGCCTTCCGAGCATGGCGGAGGATGTGGCGTCCTTCCGGGAAAACGCCCCGCGTCCTTCCGAGTCCTGCGCGCCTCGAGTGCCGTCGGGCGCGGTCTAGCCATTTTCAGGCCCGTGTGAAGCACTGTCGGAAAGATGTGACGCAGCGTCAACATCACGATTGTCGCTTTGGTGGAAACAATCGGGGGAAGTCGGCTTCCGCCCCGAGCGAAACGGCCTCCGCCCCTCGAACAGGGAGCGTGATCCGGCAGGCACCCTGGCGACATTTTCCTTGACGCGCGCGACCTTCGGCGAGAGAGGCTGCAAGAAGCGGCGGAGCGACGGGAATGCCCCGCCACGGCGACATGCAGGGGCACCCTGCGGAACAGAAACAGCATGCGGGGGGATGCCATGACGACGGACCGGACGGCCGAACGGCCGCAGGCGGAGGCGGAGCGCGCCCTGCGGCGCTTCTTCTTCATCCTGCTCGACCGCTTCTCGCTCCTGCCCTTTGCCGGGGCGGTCGATACGCTGCGCCTTGCCAATCGCCACGCGGCCGAGGCGGGGCTGACGGCTCCGCCCTGTCGCTGGAAGACGATCGCCAGCGGCGGGCCCCGGCCGGTCGAAAGTTCGGCCGGGGTCACCATTGCAGCCTCGGCCGGGTTCGAGGCACTCGGTGGCGGCGGCGACGGACCATCCCTCGGCAGCCGCGACACCGTGATCGTCTGCGGGGGGCTCGACGTGCGCGAACACGCGGCCGACAGGGCGCTTCTCGCGACGTTGCGCCGTGCCCATCGGGCCGGGGCCCGCATCGGCGCGATCTGCACCGGCGCCGAGATCCTCGCCGCGGCCGGCCTGCTCGAGAACCGGCGCGCCACCATTCACTGGGAGAACCGCGACAGCTTCGCCGAGCTGCACCCGGAGGTGACGCTGGCCGATACGGTCTATGCCGTGGACGGCCGGCTCGTCACCTCCGCGGGCGGTACCGCGGCGATCGATCTGATGCTGCGGCTCATCGCCGAGGATCACGGCGCGGCGGGCGAGACGCTGGCGACCACCCTCGCCGACCAGATGATCCACACCCAGATCCGCACCGAGAGCGACATGCAGCGCCTGTCGATCCCGACGCGGATCGGCGTGCGTCATCCGCGGCTTGCCCGGGTGCTGCAGCGGATGGAGGAGACGCTCGAGGAGCCGCTCTCTCCCGCCACGCTTGCCGCCGAGGTCGGCCTTTCGACCCGGCAGCTCGAGCGGCTCTTCCGCCGCTATCTCGGCCGCAGCCCGAAACGCTATTACATGGAGCTGCGCCTCGCCCGGGCGCGCAAGCTCCTGCTCCAGTCCGACATGAGCGTGATCGACGTGGCCATGGCCTGCGGCTTCACCTCTCCCTCGCACTTCTCCAAATGCTACCGCGCCCAATACGGCATCACCCCCTATCGCGAACGCGGCATCGACCGGCGCAGCCGCGCGGAGTGAAGCGATCGGCACCCCGAGCGTCGGAGGAGAGCGCGCACCCCGCGCGGCGCCTCCTCCCGACAAGGAATAACCCTGGATTGAAAACCCCGCCCGGTTGACGTTGCGGCAAGCGCCCGAAGCGGCCGTTTTGCGGCCCCGAACCGCCCCGGGCGCCAAATTTGCGCTTTTCTTTTGGCCGAAGCGGACCTAACTTCTCCCCCGCAGCGCTCCCTTCGAGGAGCGCCATACGAAACAGGATCCTGTCCAACTCGGGAGAGAACAAGATGAAGAAACTGTTGATGGCGACCGCTGCCACCGCCCTTCTGGCCGGCGCGGCTGCGGCCGGGGGTGACGATGTCAAGATCGGTGTCCTTCTCGGCTTCACCGGCCCGATCGAATCGCTGACGCCGAACATGGCGGCCGGCGCCGAACTCGCGATGAAGGAAGTGTCCGATTCGGGCAAGCTCCTCGGCGGCAGGAAGGTCGTGTCCGTGCGCGGCGATTCGACCTGCGTCGATGCCGGCGCCGCCACCGCCGCCGCCGAGCGCCTCGTCACCTCGGACGGCGTGAAGGGCATCATGGGCGCCGACTGCTCGGGCGTGACCGGCGCCGTCCTGCAGAACGTGGCGCGGCCGAACGGCATCGTCATGATCTCGCCCTCGGCGACCTCGCCGGCGCTCTCGACCGCGCCCGATGACGGGCTCTTCTTCCGCACCGCGCCTTCCGACGCGCGTCAGGGCGAGGTGATGGCCGACATCATTCTCGACCGCGGGATCAAGGAAGTGGCCGTCACCTATACCAACAACGACTACGGCAAGGGCCTCGCCGACAGCTTCAAGAAGGCCTACGAGGCCCGGGGCGGCAAGGTCACCATCTCGATCCCGCACGAGGACGGCAAGGGCGACTACTCGGCCGAGGTCGGCGCGCTCTCGGCCGCGGGCGGTCAGGCTCTCGTGGTGGCCGGATACATCGATCAGGGCGGCAAGGGCATCATCCGCGCTGCGCTCGACACCGGCGCCTTCGACACCTTCGTGCTGCCCGACGGCATGATCGGCTCCAAGCTCGAGGAGTATTTCGGCAAGGAGATCGACGGCTCCTTCGGCCAGCATCCGGGCACCGACAGCCCCGGCGCCAAGATCTTCCAGGAGATGGCCAAGGCCGCCGGCTTCGACGGCGCCTCGCCCTTCTCGGCCGAAAGCTATGACGCCGCCGCGCTGATCCTCCTCGCCATGCAGGCCGCCGGCAGCAGCGATCCCGGAGCCTACAAGGACAAGGTGATGGACGTGGCCAACGCGCCGGGCGTGAAGATCCTGCCGGGCGAGCTCGGCAAGGCCCTCGACCTCATCGCCCAGGGCCAGGACATCGACTATGTCGGCGCCTCGGCGGTCGAGCTGATCGGCCCGGGCGAATCGGCCGGCAACTACCGCGAGATCGAGATCAAGGACGGCAAGGTCACCACCGTCCGCTATCGCTGATCGCGCAATCGAACACGCCTGTTGGACAGCCCGGCCCGCCGGGCTGTCCTTTTGCAGGCCAGCGGCCCCTGCCCTCCTCCGGCGGATGGAGGAAGGAGCGCAGGGGAACGGCCAGGGAGGAAGAACGGCATGACCGGGCAGGGTCACACCGGAAAGGAAACGACATCGACGGCGCGAGCGGCCACGGTGCAGGCCGCCGCAAGCGGGGCACCGGCGCAAGCGCCGGGGGAAGAGGCCCTCATCGTCATCGAGGATCTGCACAAGCATTTCGGCGGCTTTCGCGCGGTGGACGGCGCCTCGCTCCGGATCCGGCGTGGCTCGATCACCGGTCTCATCGGCCCGAACGGCGCCGGCAAGTCCACATTGTTCAACGTGGTCGCCGGCCTCTACAGGCCGACATCCGGCCGGGTCTTCATGGACGGGGAGGACATCACCGGCCTGCCGCCCCATGCGCTCTTCCGCAAGGGGCTGCTGCGCACCTTCCAGATCGCCCATGAATTCTCCTCGATGACGGTGCGCGAAAACCTGATGGTGGTGCCGCCCGACCAGTCGGGCGAGACGCTGTGGAACACCTGGTTCCACCGCGGCCGCATCGCCCGCGAGGAGGAAGCGATCGCCGAGAAAGCCCGTGAGGTGATGGAGTTCCTCACCATCGACCATCTCGCCGACGAGAAGGCCGGCAATCTCTCGGGCGGGCAGAAGAAGCTGCTCGAGCTCGGCCGCACCATGATGACCGACGCCAAGATCGTCTTCCTCGACGAGGTCGGCGCCGGGGTGAACCGCACCCTGCTGCGAACCATCGGCGACGCCATCATCCGGCTCAACCGGGAACGCGGCTACACCTTCTGCGTCATCGAACACGATCTCGACTTCATCGCCCGGCTGTGCGACCCGGTGATCGTCATGGCCGAGGGCAAGGTGCTGGCCGAGGGTTCGATCGACGAGATCCGCGCCGACGAGCGGGTGATCGAGGCCTATCTCGGCACCGGAATGAAGCACCGCAGGCAAACCGTCACCGCGGAGACCGGCCAATGAGCGAGGACACCCTGATCGAGAACGGCACCGGCGAAGGCGCGATGCGCGCCCGCGAGGGCGCTCCGCTGATCGACCCGGACAACCCGCCCTTCCTGCTCGGCGACAGCATGCGCGGCGGCTACGGGGCCGCCGACATCCTGCACGAGTGCACCATCGCTGCCGAAAAGGGGCAGATCACCGTCATCGTCGGCCCCAACGGCGCCGGCAAGTCCACGGCGATGAAGGCGATCTTCGGCATGCTCGATCTGCGTGCGGGCAAGGTGACGATCGGCGGCAAGGACATCACCGGCCTTTCGCCGCAGGAGCGGGTGGCCGAAGGCATGGCCTTCGTGCCCCAGACCAACAACATCTTCCCCTCGATGACGGTCGAGGAAAATCTCGAGATGGGGGCGTTCCTGCGGCGCGACGACATCGCCGGAACGATGGAAGAGGTCTACGAGCTCTTTCCGGTGCTGAAGGAGAAGCGCCATCAGCTGGCGGGAGAGCTCTCGGGCGGCCAGCGCCAGCAGGTGGCGGTCGGCCGGGCGCTGATGACGCGCCCCACCGTGCTGATGCTCGACGAGCCCACGGCCGGCGTCTCGCCGATCGTGATGGACGAACTCTTCGACCGCATCATCGAGATCGCCCGCACCGGCCTCACCATCCTGATGGTCGAGCAGAACGCCCGCCAGGCGCTCGAGATCGCCGACATGGGCTATGTGCTGGTGCAGGGCCGCAACCGCTACACCGACACGGGCGCCCGGCTCCTGGCCGACCCGGAAGTGCGCCGCTCCTTCCTCGGAGGGTGAGCGGCGGCGCCCGCTCCAGGGCGTCCGGCGCCGAGAGCGGCCGATCGGCCCGACCCCGGCAATGACCGACAACGCCGCCCTTCCGGCGGCAGGACGTGACCAGAACGAGAGACAGCGAACATGGACATTCTCAACGCCTTCGTCCTTCTGGCGAACTTCGTCATCGTGCCGGCGCTGGCCTACGGCTCGCAGCTGGCGCTCGGTGCGCTCGGGGTGACGCTGATCTACGGCATCCTGCGCTTCTCCAACTTCGCCCATGGCGACACCATGGCCTTCGGCACCATGGTCACCATCCTCGTCACCTGGTGGTTCTGGTCGATGGGCATCAGCGCCGGCCCACTGCCGACCGCGCTTCTCGCCCTGCCCTTCGGCATCGCCGCCACCGCCCTTCTGGTGCTGGCGACCGACCGCGCGGTCTATCGCTTCTACCGGCGGGTGAAGGCGAAGCCGGTGATCTTCGTGATCGCGTCGCTCGGGGTCATGTTCATCCTCAACGGCATCGTCCGCTTCGTCATCGGCCCCGACGACCGAAACTTCGCCGATGGCGAGCGCTTCCTCGTCACCGCCCGCGAGTTCAGGCAGATGACCGGGCTGCGGGAAGGACTCGCCATCAAGACCACCCAGGCGCTGACGGTGGTGATCGCCATTCTCGTGGTGATCGCGCTCTTCTGGTTCCTCAACCGCACGCGCACCGGAAAGTCGATGCGGGCCTATTCCGACAACGAGGATCTGGCGCTCCTGTCGGGGATCGACCCGGAGCGCGTCGTCGTCATCACCTGGGTGATCGCCGCCGGCCTCGCCACCATTGCCGGCGTGCTCTACGGGCTCGACAAGTCCTTCAAGCCCTTCACCTACTTCCAGCTCCTGCTGCCGATCTTCGCCTCGGCCATCGTCGGCGGCCTCGGCAATCCGCTCGGTGCGATCGCCGGGGGCTATCTCGTCGCCTTCTCGGAAGTGGCGGTCACCTACGCCTACAAGAAGTTCTTCGCCTATCTCCTGCCCGAGCGGCTCGAGCCCGAGGGGCTGATGCAGCTTCTGTCCACCGACTACAAGTTCGCCGTCTCCTTCGCGATCCTGATCCTGGTGCTCTTGTTCCGGCCCACGGGCCTGTTCCGCGGCAAGGCCGTCTGAGGAGGAAACCCCATGTCGATCAACATGAAGAACGTCGCCCTCTTCGCCGTCATCTTCGGCCTGATCGCCGCGGTCGGCATCTGGCAGAGCTGGTCGGTCGCCTTCGCCATTCTCAATCTGGGGCTGATCTCGGCGCTGATGAGCCTCGGGGTCAACATGCAGTGGGGCTATGCCGGACTGTTCAATGTCGGCACCATGGGGTTCGTCGCCCTCGGCGGGCTGGCGACCGTGCTCGTGGCCATGCCGCCGGTGAAGGAGGCCTGGGCCGCCGGCGGAGGCCGGATGATGGGCGCGCTCGCGGTCGGCGCGCTGACAATCCTGGCCGCGCGGCTCGTCTGGCAGCGCATGGCCCCCGGGCGCAGGCGCGGCCTGGCGCTCGCCGCCGTGCTGATCCTGGGGTTCATCGCCTATCGCTGGCTCTACGTGCCGGCGGCCAATGCCATCGAGAGCATCGACCCGGCATCGACCGGCTATCTCGGCGGGCTCGATCTCGAGGTGCTGATCGCCTGGCCGGTAGGCGGACTCCTCGCCGCCGGCGCCGCCTGGATCGTCGCCAAGACCGCGCTGGGGCTGCGCTCCGACTACCTCGCCATCGCCACGCTCGGGATCGCCGAGATCATCGTCGCCGTGATGAAGAACGAGGAATGGCTCGACCGCGGCGTGAAGAACGTCATCGGCATTCCCCGCCCCTTCATGGTGCCCTACGAGGTCGAGATCCAGCAACAGCCCTGGTTCCTGGACATGGCGTCCGGCCTCGGCACCGACCCGGTGTCGCTCTCCTCGATCTGGGTCAAGCTGCTCTACGCCGCCCTTTTCACCGTCGTGCTGCTCGTGATCCTCTGGATGGCGGAAATGGCCCTGAAATCGCCCTGGGGGCGGATGATGCGGGCGATCCGCGACAACGAGGTCGCCGCCGAGGCCATGGGCAAGGATGTCACCGCCCGCCATCTGCAGATCTTCGTGCTCGGTTCGGCGGTGATCGGCATTGCCGGCGCCATGCTGACCACGCTCGACGGCCAGCTCACCCCCGGCACCTACAACCCGCTGCGCTTCACCTTCCTGATCTGGGTGATGGTGATCGTCGGCGGCTCCGGCAACAACTGGGGCGCGATCCTCGGCGGTTTCCTGATCTGGTTCCTCTGGGTGGAGGTCGAGGCGCTCGGGCCGATGCTGATGGAGTTCTTCACCTTCTGGCTGCCCGACGGCAACCCGGTCAGGGAACACCTGATGAAGAGCGCGGCCCACATGCGGCTGCTGACGATGGGGGTGATCCTCCTTCTGGTGCTGCGCTTCAGTCCGAGAGGGCTCATCCCGGAGAAATAGCGGAAAACCGGCCGGCTGCGGCGTCGTCCTCCCCTTTCCCGGCCATTCCCTTCCGTGCCCGAGCCGCGAATTCTTCGCGCAGCCCGCCGGTGCCGGCGGCATCGTCTCCCTCCCGCACCGCCGCATTCCGCTGCCGGAAGATGCATCCTTCAGGAGCTCGCGGGGACTTCTCCCGACCGGAGACCGAAGGTCGGGTTCTCGCTCCTTGATGCAACACGGGCTTTCCCCTAAACGGGTGGGAACCGGGCCGGGATGCAGCCTCGCGTCCGGAGGAAACGGCCTGGACCGCAAGGGGGCCGGACGGGGAACGGGACAGGAAAGAGCCATGACTCAGGGACTTATGGAAGGAAAGCGCGGCCTCATCATGGGGGTCGCCAACGACCGCTCGATCGCATGGGGCATCGCGCGCCACTGCCACGCCCACGGCGCGGCGCTCGCCTTCTCCTATCAGGGAGAGGCGCTTGCCAAACGTGTGCGGCCGCTGGCGGCGCAGGTCGGTTCCGATCTCGTCCTGCCCTGCGACGTCTCGAACGAAGAGTCGATCGACGCGCTCTTCGCCGTCCTCGAGAAGGAATGGGGCCGGCTCGACTTCCTCGTCCATGCCATCGGCTTTTCCGACAAGAACGAGCTGCGCGGCCGCTATGTCGATACCTCGGCCGAGAACTTCACCACCACCATGCTGATCTCGGTCTATTCCTTCACCGCCGTGGCGCGGCGGGCCGAGAAGCTCATGCCCGAGGGCGGTTCCCTCCTCACCCTGACCTATTACGGCGCCGAGAAGGTCATGCCCCATTACAACGTCATGGGGGTGGCCAAGGCCGGGCTCGAAGCCTCGGTGCGCTATCTGGCGATGGATCTCGGGCCGAAGAACATCCGCGTGAACGCGCTCTCGGCCGGGCCGATCAAGACGCTGGCCGCGTCGGGCATCGGCGATTTCCGCTACATCATGAAGTGGAACCAGCTCAACGCGCCGCTGCGGCGCAACGTCACCCAGGACGATGTCGGCAAGTCGGCGCTCTATCTGCTGTCCGATCTCGCTTCGGGAGTGACCGGCGAGGTGCATCATGTCGATGCCGGCTATCACGTCGTCGGCATGAAGGCGGAAGACGCCCCCGACATCGACGTGGTGACGGGGCGCAAGAGCGGGTGACACCGCCGGCAGGGCCGCAACATCGGAGGACGCCAGAAGAAGGAGCCCGAACATGGCCGATCGTCTGCCCCATGAAAAGGGATTTCACGTCAGCTGGGACCAGCTCCATCGTGACGCCCGGGCACTCGCATGGCGGCTCGACAAGCAGGGCCCCGGCGAAGGCGGGGACTGGCAGGCCGTTGTCGCCATCACCCGCGGCGGCATGGCGCCGGCGATGATCGTCGCCCGCGAGCTCGGGATTCGCGTGGTCGATACGGTATCGGTCAAGTCCTACGACCACCAGACCCAGAGCGAACCCGTCATCATCAAGCCGCCGGCCGCAGAGATCATGGGAAAGTCGGGCGAAGGGGTGCTGGTGATCGACGATCTGGTCGATACCGGCCGCACCCTCGAGGTGGTCCGCAAGCTCTGGCCGAAGGCCCATTACGCCACCGTCTATGCCAAGCCCCAGGGGCGGCCTCAGGTCGATACCTTCATCACCGAGGTCAGCCAGGACACATGGATCTTCTTCCCCTGGGACATGGCGCTGCAATATGTCGAACCCTTCCGCGGCGGGCCGGACTGAGAAGCGCCACCGCCGAAAGGTCCGCCATTCGCCACCCCTGCGCGTCCGGAGGCGTTTCCTTTTTTCGGAAAAGCGACCGCCGCCCCGCGACATTTCCGCTCGGAAGCGACTTTCGCAGATCGCCCCCTGCAGGGCCGAATGCCGCCCAGGACATGCGGCCGGCCCTGCACGCTCGGGCTCTGCGCGGAGCCGGGGCGGCTTTCCGCACCCCTCTTCGGAAAAGGAAGAGGCGGCTGCGACACCACGACCGGCACCGCCCCCTCCCCCTTGCGCGGGCGGGCCGTGACACGCCGTCTCTTTCGGCCTATATCGCCGGCAGGAGAACCCAACAGCGAGCCGCCCATGTCCGCCGTTCTCGACGCCCGTCGCCCCGCCGCCCCTTCCGCCCCCGACGGCGATCCCTTGCCGCCCCATCCCTTTGCCCGCCATCCGGACGATCCGGACGCGCTGCACGAGGAGTGCGGCGTCTTCGGCGTCATCGGCCTCGCCGATGCGGCCTCCTTCATCGCTCTGGGGCTGCATGCGCTCCAGCATCGGGGGCAGGAAGCCGCCGGCATCGTCACCTGGCATCCCGAGAGCGGGTTCAACTGGGAGCGGCGTTTCGGGCTCGTGCGCGACAACTTCACCAGGAAGTCGCTCCTCGACCTTCTGCCCGGCACCATCGGCATCGGCCATGTGCGCTACTCGACCTCGGGGCGCAAGGAACACACCGACCTGCGCGACGTGCAGCCCTTCTTCGCCGAATTCTCGATGGGCGGCTGCGCCATCGCCCACAACGGCAACCTGACCAATGCCCGTGCCATCCGCCGCGAGCTGATCGCCCAGGGCTCGATCTTCCATTCGGGTTCCGACACCGAGGTCATCATGCACCTGATGGCCCGGTCGATCCAGCGTTCGATCCCGGAACGGATGAAGGATGCGCTGCGCCGGGTCGAGGGCGCCTTCTCGATCGTAGCCATGACGCGCACCAAGCTCATCGGCGTGCGCGACCGGCACGGGGTGCGCCCGCTGGTGCTCGGGCGGCTCGGCGAAGGGCATGTGCTCGCCTCCGAGACCTGCGCGCTCGACATCATCGGCGCCGAATTCGTCCGCGAGATCGAACCGGGCGAGATGGTGGTGATCCGGGACGGCCAGATCGAGAGCCACCGCCCCTTCGAGAAGATCACCCCCCGGCCCTGCATCTTCGAACATGTCTATTTCTCGCGGCCCGATTCGATCCTCGGCGGCCGCTCGGTCTATGAAACCCGCACCCGCATCGGGATGGAGCTTGCCCGCGAAGCGCCGGTCGAGGCCGATCTCGTCTGCCCCGTGCCCGACAGCGGCACGCCGGCCGCGATCGGCTATGCCCAGGAGAGCGGCATTCCCTTCGCTCTCGGCATCATCCGCAACCAGTATGTCGGCCGCACCTTCATCGAACCTACCACCGAGATCCGCAACATGGGGGTGCGGCTGAAGCTCAACGTCAATCGCGACCTCATCCGCGGCAAGCGGGTGATCCTCGTCGATGACAGCGTGGTGCGCGGCACCACATCGCGCAAGATCAAGGACATGATCCGCGATGCCGGCGCCGCCGAGGTCCATTTCCGCATCGCCTCGCCCCCCACCGCCTGGCCCTGCTTCTACGGGGTGGACACGCCCGAGCGCGACAAGCTCCTTGCCGCGCGCATGGACGTGGCGGCGATGGAACGGCATCTCGGGGTGGACAGCCTGCGCTTCATCTCGCTCGACGGGCTCTATCGCGCCATGGGGCTGCCCCGTCGCGACCCGGCCTGCCCTGCCTGGTGCGACGCCTGCTTCTCGGGCGACTACCCGATCCCGCCGCTCGATGCCGAGGAGGAAGGCTTCGAACGGGCCACGGAACCGGCGGAATGAGGGGAGAACGCCGCATCCGGAGCGGCCGAAGGTGCCCGGCAGCAACATGCGGCGAAGGATGAAGGCGGCTGGCGCCTCCGGAGCACCCTCCTGCGCTTCTTCTTCCGCCACTTCCTCGCAGCGGGACGACGGAAAGGGAAACGGCGGAGGACAGACGATGCCGGGAAACGCATTCGCCCCCGTCAGCCGCGAGAAGAGACCGACCCGGAATGCCGCTGCGACAAGCACGCCCCCCGACGACCGCGGGTTCGGACGATCCTGCCGCGGCGCCGATCCCTCTCCGCCCCCATCATCTTGTCTGCCTCGTCGGGTTTCGCGGTCATGGCTATTCCGATTCCTTCACCGCCAACATGGCGGCCCTCGCGGCCCGGCTGCGCGGCCCGGGCGGGGAGACGACGCCGCTCGTCATTCGCCCTATGGCCGACGCGATCTGCCTGCCGTGTCCGCGGCGTCGCGGTTCGGGCTGCCGCGATGCCGGCAGGATCGCCGCGCTCGACCGGCGGCATGGCGAAAGGCTCGGTCTCGAAACCGGGGCGCGGCTGAGCTGGGGCGCGGCGCTTGCCCGCATCCGCCGCAAGGTCCACCCCGACGATCTCGCCACCCTCTGCGCCGGTTGCCGCTGGCTGCCCCTCGGCTTCTGCAGCGACGCGCTAGAGACGCTTCGGAAAACCGGCGCCGCGCCGCCTTTTCCCGAAGGGAAGGCGAGCAAGGGCGAAGCACCGAGCGGCCGCGATACCACGTCCGGCTCCGCTCCCCTCCCTTCCCGCATGGGGGATGCCGCCACATGAAAAGGGGAGCGCCGAAGCGCTCCCCGATCCTCCCGCGCTCCGGCCGTTCTCAGGCCTTCGCGCCCGGCCCTTTCGCGGCGAGTTTCTTCCACGCGCCAGCAACGATCAGCGCGGCGATGGCGCATTTCACCATGTCGCCGAGCACGAAGGGCAGCATGCCCTTCTCGAGCGCCCAGCCGAGCGGCTTGCCGACGATCTGCGAAAGCCACCACACGCCGGGAACGTAAAGCATCAGGTTGGGAATGGCTGCGGCGAGAAAGAGGCGGAACACGCCCCGATCGAGCCCCTTCTCGACCAGAAGCCCCGTCAGCCAGGCCATCGGCACGAAGCCCCAGAGGAAACCCGCCGTCGGCCCCACGAGATGTGCCGCGCCACCGGCACCACCGGCGAACACCGGAAGCCCCGCAGCCCCCTCGGCCAGATAGGCGAGCACGGTCAGTGCGGCGAGACGGCCGCCATAGGTCAGCCCGACGAGGGCGATCGCCAGGGTCTGCAGCGTCATCGGCACCGGCCACATCGGCACGGTAATCTGCGCGCCCAGAGATATCAGCGCCGAACCAGCGAGCACGAGAAGCGCCTTGCGCCCGAGCGTCGCGGTCGGCAGGAGTGCCTGGGTGAGGGTCATGTCGTCTCTCCTGTTCCTGTCCCGTCTTCGATCCTGACCTGGCCCCGTCGGGGCGATGCTGCCTTGCAGCGCAACTGACCGGGTTATGAAAGCTCGCACCCGGCCTGTCAATCGGCCCGGCTTGCACGGCGGTCGGCTCCGTGTCATTGAGCCGCGAAAGATCGGCACGGGAGGAAAGGATGGCAGCAAGGGGCACGGAACGGAGCGCAGCAGAAGAGGCGAACCGGGCACGGCCGCTCGCGCTCGTCACCGGCGCCTCCCGCGGGCTCGGCCACGGCATGGCTGTTGCGCTCGGACGACGGGGCTGGCATGTGCTGCTCGCGGCCCGCACGCTGGGCGGGCTCGAAGGAGCGGACGACCGGATCCGCGCCGAAGGCGGCAGCGCCACCATCGTTCCCATCGACATCACCGAAGAAGACAGGCTGCGCCAGATGTGCCGCGCCATCTTCGACCGCTGGGGCCGGCTTGATCTGTGGGTGCATGCCGCCATCCACCCGCCGCTGCTCTCTCCCGCGCCCCATGTCAATCTCGATGCCTTCGACCGGGCCTGGGCCGTCAATGCCCAGGCGACCCAGCGGCTGATCTCCTTCCTCGACCCGCTTCTGAGGGCCTCCGACCGGGGACGTGCGCTCTTCTTCGACGATCCGATGGCCGGCCGCCGCTTCGCCGGAGGCTATGGCGCGACCAAGGCGGCGCAGATCGCCCTTGCCCGCTCCTGGGCCGAGGAAAACCGGCGGATCGGCCCGAGGATCCTGATCGAGACGCCACCGCCCATGCGCACCGCCCTGCGCGCCCGTTTCTTCCCCGGCGAAGACCGGTCCGCCCTGGCGGACCCGCTGGCCGTAGCGGAGGACATCACCGGGAAAATCCTGTAAGATCAGATATTATCGGGGATTAGACCGCAAACATCATTCATTCTCGAAGGTTTGCATGGCATCCCATTGATCTTGCGCGATCCTTGTCCGTCGTGAAGACGATTCCCGAAGCCGGCGCGCTTCCCCCAGGAGCTCTTCCATGCGGATCGGGCTTCACCTGCCCTTCTTCGCACTGCCCTTCCTGCGCGCCCGGCCGGCATAGGGGTTCTCCGTCGCCCGCAGGTTCAAGCGGATCGGCGTGCCGGGCAGATCGAACACCTCGCGCAGGCTCTGGACGAGATAGCGGCGGTAATCCTGCGGGACCTCGGCCGCGCGCGGCGAGAAGACGACGAAGGTCGGGGGACGGGTCTTCGCCTGGGTGACATAGCGCAGCCTGATCCGCCGCCCGCCAGGTGCGGGTGGCGGGTGCATCGCCACCGCCTCGGCCAGCCAGCGATTGAGTTTCGAGGTCGGGATGCGCCGGTTCCACACCTCCCAGGCATCGAGGATCGCGCGGCGCAGCCGCTCGAGCCCCCTGCCGGTCTTCGCCGAGAGCGTCACCAGCGGCGCCCCGCGCAGTTGCGGCAGGAGCCGCTCGAACATCTCGCGCAGCTCCCGGAGCCGCTCCTGCCTGTTCGCGACCTTGTCCCACTTGTTGACGGCGACCACCACCGCCCGCCCTTCGCGGGCCGCGAGATCGGCGATCCTGAGATCCTGGGACTCGAAAGGGTGTTCGGCATCGAGCAGCACCACCACGACCTCGGCGAAACGGGCCGCGCGCAGCGCATCGGCCACCGACAGTTTCTCGAGCCTGTCCTGAACCCGAGCCTTCTTCCGCATGCCGGCCGTGTCGAAGATGCGCATCGGCACCCCGCCCCAGTCGGTCCGCACCGAAATCGCGTCGCGGGTGATGCCGGCCTCCGGTCCGGTGAGAAGCCGTTCCTCGCCGAGGATGGCGTTGACGAGGGTGGACTTGCCGGCATTGGGCCGCCCGATGATCGCCACCTGGAGCGGCCTTTCCCGATCGAGCACCCGGCGCGTGTCGCCTCCCTCCTCGCTGCCCTCCTCGATGGCAAGTTCGATTTCGGGCAGATCCTCGGCCCGAAGAGCGGCGGGGCGGTCGTCGGGCCTCGCCGGGCCGCCCGCGATGTCCGGCGCCGCATCCCCATCCGTGCTCGCGGCACCGCCAGCCCCGTTACCTTCCTTCCGGTTCCGGGCGATCAGATCCTCGATGCGGACGGCAAGTTCGCCCATGCCCTCGCCATGTTCGGCCGAAAGCGCGAGCGGCTCGCCGAGGCCGAGTTCCCAGGCCTCGATCAACCCCGCCTCGCCGGCCCGCCCCTCGGCCTTGTTGGCCGCGAGGATCACCGGCCTGCCGGCGCGGCGCAGCATGTCCGCAAGCTCGAAATCGACCGGGGTGAGCCCGGCACGCGCATCGACGAGAAAGAGCACCGCATCGGCCTCGCCGATGGCCCGTTCGGTCAGCCGTCGCATCCGCCCGGGCAGGCTGTCGTCGCGGGCGGCCTCGAGCCCGGCGGTGTCGATCACGGTGAAGCGCAGATCGCCGAGTCGCGCCTCCCCCTCGCGCAGATCGCGGGTGACGCCGGGCCGGTCGTCGACGATGGCCAGCCGCTTGCCTACCAGCCGGTTGAACAGGGTGGACTTGCCCACATTGGGCCGGCCGATGACGGCGAGACGAAAATCCGCCATCGTCCCAAGTCTCGTTCTGCGCCTCTCCCTGGCCATGCCTTCGCTCCGCTTGCGTGATGTGCCCCGCTGCCGGGGACCGGACCGAAGCCTTGCGCTTCGGCCCCTTCAGCTAGGAGGTCAGCGCCAGGCATGCAAGCGTCCCTTGCGCGAAAGGACGAAAAGCGTGCCGTCGAGCACGATCGGCCGCGAGGCCGCGCCGCCGGGGATGTCGCGCGTGGCGACCAGCTCCCCGGACACCGGATCGAACAGCCGCAGCAGACCGTCCGATCCGGCGACGATCAGCCGGCCGCCCGCGAGGATCGGTCCGTAATGAACGACGGTGTGGCGCCGCCGGAAACGCGATTTCTTCGAACGGCCCGGCAGCGGCACCTTCCACACGAGGCTGCCGTCGCGGGCCGAAAGGCGCACGAGTTCGTTCTCGTCGGAAACGAGGAAGAGCGCACCTCCCACGGGCAGGATCTGCGAAAGCGTGCCTTCGGGCGCGGTCCAGAGCGGCGCCCCGTCCTTGAGATCGAGGGCGACCATGCGTCCGGCCTGGTTGGCGACATGAACCCTGCCGCCCGTCACCACCGGATCGGCCGCGATGTCGGGAATGACCGAGCGGGCCTCGGTTCGGCGGCCGCCGGCCACGAAGGACGACCAGAGCCGGATGCCGGTTCTGGGCAGGACGGCCATCACCTCGCCCGAACCGAAGGGCAGGATGACCACCCGGCCGCCATCGGCCGGTGCGGCGCCACCGGCGACATAGGCCGGCGCGTCGGTCGATTGCTGCTGCCAGCGGATGCGGCCGGTCTTCGCGTCGAGCGCATAGGCGGTGCCGCCGCGGGTGACGACATGGACCCGGCCGCCGCGGACCATCGCCGCACCTGTCGGCACGGCGTCGAGCTTCTGCTTCCACAAGACCGTTCCGTCCGCGGCATCGAGCGCCTGCAGTTCGGCAAAGCCGGTGGTGACGAAAAGCCGCCCATCCCCGAGGGCAAGGCCGCCACCCGCGGCCTCGTCGCCCCGCTCGGTCAGGGGGACGAGCTTCTTCTGCCACAGGAGCCGGCCGCTCTTCGCGTCGAGGGCGCTCACCGTGCCGGAGACGTCGAGCGTGTAGATGCGCCCGTCGGCTCCGACCGGATCGGCGGTCATGCGGTGCCGACGATCGTTGCCCCGGCCGATCTCCCGGCTCCAGAGCGGCTCGAGCGTGCCGGCAAGCGCGGCATGGGGCGGAAGATGCCGCGGATTGCCGCCGGGATGGGTCCAGCGGCGGACGGGCTGCGGCTTCGGCAGGGAGAGGGCAAGGGGCTTCGTCGGCTGGGCCGCTTCCTGCGCCGCATTCACCGGCTGCGCCTTGCCCGTCAGCACGTCCTCGATCGGGGTGCGGGTGTCGTAGCGCGGCCCCTCGAGGATCTCTCCCTGTTTCGAACAGGCGGCGAGTGCCACGCCGAGAGCCGCGAGAAGGAGAAGCGCCCGGACGGGGCGGCAAGGGCCGACCGCACCGGCGCGGCGCAGGCGCTCATCCCCGTGCGACATGCTCCGATCCGTCTGCCCGGGTCGAATGATCGCTCGCTTCATGCTTCCTGCCCCCGTCATGGCGCCGTCCTCGTCTGAAGGTCTTGTTGCCCCTTTTCCGCCCCTTTCTCAAGTCTCGCGACGGCACGGGCGCGACCCGGCGGCGCGGCCGCGGGCGCTGGAAGAGCGGGCAGGGACGCAGACATGCCGCTCCTCCGCTCCGCGGAGCCCTTCGGACGTCAGCCGCCTTGGCTCTTGCTCCCGGCCGGAGACGGGACATCGGCAGGGGCGCCCGGTTCGGCGCCGAGAGCCGTCAGAAGCTGGGAGGCGCGCTGGCGGGTGCCGGGCGGGCTCTCGGGCGCGACCAGCAATTCGCGCAACTGCGCGACGGCGCCGGCCCGATCGCCCGCATCGAGCTTCGCCCAGGCGATCTGCTCGAGCGCGAGCGGCCGGTAGGGCGCGCCGGGCGCCGCCAGCGGCGTGAAGGCCGCGATCCGCGCCTCGGGGGTCTTCTCGAGCATGGCGGCCTTGAGGCGCGCCAGATCCTGCCAATGGGGACCGGCCTCGGACACGGCCGCCGCCTTCGCGAAAGCCGCCTGCGCCTCATCGGTCCTGCCGAGCGCAACGAGGGCGTTGCCTTCGAGCATGGCGACGAGAGCCGCGGCCGGCCCTTCGGCCCGGATGGCGCGGATCGCCTCGAGCCGCCCGGCCGGATCCTCGATCTCGGTGGCGGCAACCAGACTGTCGCCCAGGGCCCGGGCCCGCTTCTCGGCCTCGGCCTTGCGCCATTCGTTCCAGGCGGCCCCGCCGACGAGGAGCACGATCGCGAGAATGACGATCCAGCCATATTTGCGCATGAGGGCGAAGAGCCTGTCCCGGCGGACCTCTTCCGTCACTTCCTCGATGAAGGAATCGACATCGCTCATCTTCCGGCTCCCGTCCTGCTGCGGCCGCCCGAGGGGCCCCGATTGCCGTGGTCATAGCCGCTTGCAGACGGGCTGCCAAGGGCTTGCGGCGCACCACCCTGCCGGGCGAAAGTCACGAAACCGGCAAGAGGGGGAACCGGCCGCCCTCTCCCGGACCGGCGCCTCCATCGCACCACCGGATGCGACCGTGCCCTTGCGTCACGAGAGCACGAGCATGCGGGCCTTTGCCCTCGCGCGCCGTCTCTCTCTCCAGGAGAAGACATGTTCTTCAGGAGGAGGCGTGCGAAGCAGCGTCGCGGGTCTTGCATGTCGTCCTGTAGTGGACTAACTGGTCCAGAACCGGACAACGCGCGAACACGCGAACAAAGGTGCAGACATGCGGATCGGCCCCCTCATCACGGCAGCGGTGATCGCCGCCTTCGTCTATTTTGCCGTCTTCGAGCGCGACACGCTGCGCAAGCTCGCGGGCATCGACACCGCGTCGCGGAGCGAGAAGACCGCCGGCGCGGCCGCCGGTGCCGCCCCGGATGCGGCGGCCGGGCGCGCCGGAGCCAGGGCACGGCCCGTGCCGGTGCTGGTGCGCCGTTCGCAGGCGGCCGACGTGCCCCAGGGCATCCTCCTGCGCGGCGAGACCCAGGCGGTGCGCAAGGTGCAGGTCAAGGCCGAGACCCAGGGCAAGGTGATCTCCGAACGTCGGCTCAAGGGGGCGCGAGTGGCGGCGGGCGATGTGCTCTGCCGGCTCGATCCGGGCACGCGCCCTGCCCTTCTCAAGGAGGCCGTTGCGCGACTCAAGGAAGCCGAGACCGGCTTGCGCAACACCCGTGCCCTGCACGAGAAGGGCGTCGCTTCCGATACCCGCCTGATCGCGGCGGAGGCCCGCTTCGAGGCGGCGCAGGCGGCGGTCGAGCGGGTGCGGACCGACATCGCCCGGCTCGAGATCCGCGCTCCCTTCTCCGGCCGGCTCGAGAGCGACACCGCCGAGCTCGGCGCTCTTCTCATGCCCGGCATGCCCTGCTCCACCATCGTCAGGATCGACCCGATCCGCCTCGTCGGCTTCGTGCCCGAGGTCGATGTCGAGCGGCTGAAGGAGGGCGCGGAGGCCACGGCCACGCTCTCGACCGGGGAGAAGGTCGCCGGCAAGGTCAGCTATGTCGCCCTCACCGCCGATCCGCTCACCCGCACCTTCCGGGTCGAGGTCGAGGTGCCGAACCCGGACGACCGGATCCGCGAAGGGCTGACGGCCGAGATCTTCATCCGCACCGCCGCCGCCCTCGGCCACCTCCTGCCCCGGGCCGCGCTCACCCTCGACGATGACGGCCGGCTCGGCGTGCGCATCGTCGCCGGGGACGGCACCGCCCGCTTCGTGCCCGTCACCGTGCTGCGGGACACGCCCGAAGGCGTGTGGCTCGCCGGTCTGCCCGAGAAGGCGACGGTGATCGTCATCGGGCAGGAATATGTCACCGACGGACAGAAGGTGACCCCTCACGAGACACGCGAGACCTTCGAGGCCGTCCTCGGCCGCGAGGCGATGGAGGCGCTGGCGGGGCTTGGCGCCGCCACGGATGGCGGTGCCTCCGCCACCGGCGAAGCGGACCGGCCCGCTGTGCCCGCTGGCGGGGAGGCCGTCCGATGACCGGGCTCGTCGATTGGGCGGTGCGCCATGCGCGCATGGTGCTGGCCATGGTCGTCATGTCGGTGGTGGCCGGGGCCTGGGCCTATGTCTCGCTGCCCAAGCAGGGCGCGCCCGACATCGACATTCCCGCCGTCTTCATCTCGGTCCCCTTCCCCGGCATCTCGGCCGAGGATTCGGAGAAGCTTCTCGTCAAGCCGATGGAGAAGTATCTCAAGGAGATCGAGGGGGTGAAATCGCTCTACGGCACCGCCGCGGAAGGCTATGCCGGCATGGTGCTGGAGTTCGAGTTCAACTGGAACAAGACCGAGGCCCTCGCCGCCATTCGCGACAAGATGAACCGGGCCGAGGCCGAGTTCCCCGACGGGGCGAAGAAATACACCATTTCCGAGATCAACTTCTCCCAGTTCCCGGTGATCGTCGTCTCGCTCTCGGGGGAGGTGCCCGAACGCACGCTCCTGCGCCTCGCCCGCGCCATGCAGGACGAATACGAGGCGATGCCCGAGGTGCTCGAGGCCAAGCTCACCGGCTACCGCAAGGAAATGGTCGAGGTCGTCATCGACCCGCTGCGCCTCGAAGCCTACAACGTCACCGCCGGGGAGCTGATCTCGGTCGTGACCAACAACAACCGGCTGATCGCGGCCGGCGAGATCGAGAGCCGCGACGGCGCCTTCGCCATCAAGATCCCCGCCTCCTTCAACGATGTCGAGGACATCTATCGCCTGCCGGTGAAGGTGAACGGTGACCGTATCGTCACGCTCGGGGATCTCGCCGAGATCCGCCTCACCTTCGAGGACCGCAAGGGCACCGCCCGCTTCAACGGTCAGCCGACCGTGGCGCTCCAGATCGTCAAGCGCAAGGGCGCCAACATCATCGACACGGTGAGGAAGGTCCGCGTGAAGACCGCCGAGCTTGCCGCTGCCTGGCCCGCCCCGCTGCGCCAGGCGGTCAATCTCGATGTCTCGATGGACCTCTCGCGCGAGGTCCGAAGCATGGTTTCGCAGCTCGAGGGCTCGGTGCTCTCGGCGATCGCACTGGTGATGATCGTGGTGCTGGCCTCGCTCGGGCTGCGCTCGGCGCTGCTCGTGGGCTTCGCGATCCCGACCTCCTTCTTCCTCACCTTCGCCCTTCTTGCCATGCTCGGCATCCCGGTTTCGAACGTGGTGATGTTCGGGCTCATCCTCGCGGTCGGCATGCTGGTGGACGGGGCGATCGTGGTGGTCGAATACGCCGATCGCAAGATCGCCGACGGCATCGGCCCGATGCGGGCCTACGCCATGGCGGCGCGGCGGATGTTCTGGCCGATCGTCTCATCGACCGCCACCACCCTTGCCGCCTTCCTGCCGATGCTGTTCTGGCCCGGCGTGCCCGGGGAGTTCATGGGCATGCTGCCGGTGACGCTGATCTTCGTGCTCACGGCCTCGCTCGTGGTGGCGCTGATCTACCTGCCGGTGATCGGCGGACTGGCGGGGCGGCTCTCGCGTCTCCTCGAGCGGCGGGCGGCGCGGCTGAGGCGGCGCGGCTGGGTCCTCCGTCTCCTCCTGTTCATCGCCGCGGGCGCCGTGCTCTACGCCGGCATCATGGGCTTTCTCAACCCCTCCTGGCTACCCGAACATCTGCCGGCTCTGCCGCCGCTTCCCGAAGGTGCCGCACTCGCTCTTTCGGGAGTGCTCTTCCTCGCCGGCGGTCTGGGACTCTCGGTGACGAGCGCAGCGCTGCGCCCCCGGCCGCGCAATCGCCGCATCCGTGCCGGTTACCGCCGTTCGCCCTTCGGCCGCCTCATGGCCTTCATCGTCGGCAATCCGGTGATGCCGGTAGTGACGGTGATCCTGGTCGGGCTCTTCGTCGCCTTCTCCTTCGCGCTCTACCAGAAGCACGGCAAGGGAGTGGAATTCTTCGTCGATACCGACCCCGAGCGGGCCATCGTCTATGTGATGGCCCGCGGCAATCTCTCGATCGAGCAGAAGGACGCCCTCGTGCGCATGGCCGAACGGCGGGTGCGTGCGGTGCCGGGGATCGATGCGGTCTTCTCCTTCGCCGGCGGAAAAGGACTCAACCGTTTCACCGGCAAGGCCGGCCCGCCGCGCGACACGATCGGCCAGATCCAGATCGAGCTGGTGCCGTGGGAAGAGCGCAAGAACGGCCCGACCGGCAAGGAGATCCTCGCCCGCGTGGCCGAACGGCTGGCGGACCTGCCCGGCATCCGCACCGAGATCCGCAAGGAATCCCACGGTCCCGGCGGCGGCAAGCCGGTGCAGCTCCGACTCGAGGGCGACGATTTCGCCGCGCTGAAGAAGGCGGTCGAAATCGTCCGGCGGCACATGGCGGAGATCCCCGCCCTCGTCGATGTCGAGGATACCCGCCCGCTGCCCGGCATCGACTGGCGGGTGGATGTCGATGTCGAGAAGGCGGGCCGCTTCGGCGCCGACGTCACCACCGCCGGGGCGATGATCCAGCTCGTCACCCGCGGCCTCCTCCTCGACACGATGCGCGTCGAGAGCTCCGACGACGAGATCGACATTCGCGTGCGGGTGCCGAAGAAGGACCGGCTGCTGTCCACCCTCGACACGCTCCGCGTCCGCACCCGTGACGGGCTGGTGCCGCTGGCGAACTTCCTCAGCCGCAAGCCGGTCGCCCAGCTGGCGCAGATCAACCGTGTGGGGGGCAAGCGCTTCTTCGACATCAAGGCCAACATCGACAAGAGCGTGATGCTCGAGATCCGCGACGCCGCCGGCAATGTCCGCACCATTCCGGCCAACGCCACCGCCATCATCGACCGGCTCACGAAATGGCTCGAGGAGACGCACCCCCTGCCCCCCGGCGTCTCCTGGGAGTGGAAGGGCGACCGGGAAGACCAGAAGGAGAGCGCGGCCTTCCTTTCCAAGGCCTTCCTCGCCGCGCTCGGACTGATGTTCCTCATCCTTCTGGCGCAGTTCAACTCCTTCTACCAGTCGGTGCTGGTGCTGGTGGCGGTGGTGCTCTCCACCGCCGGCGTGCTGATCGGCATGGTGGTGATGGGGCAACCCTTCTCGGTGATCATGACGGGCACGGGCATCGTCGCGCTGGCCGGCATCGTGGTGAACAACAACATCGTGCTGATCGACACCTATCAGGAATATTCCCGCACCATGGAGCCGATCGAGGCGGTGATCCGCACCGCCGAGGCGCGGCTCCGGCCGGTCTTCCTCACCACCGTCACCACCATGGCCGGCCTCACCCCGATGATGCTCGGCATCTCGATCGATTTCATCGGCGGCGGCTACACGGTCGATGCGCCGACGGCGCTGTGGTGGAAGCCGCTGGCGACAGCCGTGGTCTTCGGACTGGGCATCGCCACCATGCTGACGCTGGTGCTCACCCCCTCGCTGCTGGCGATCCCGGTCTGGCTGCGACGGATCGGCCGCGGCCTCGCGCTGCGCCTCTCGGCCGTTCGCTCGCCGCGCGCGGCCGAGGCGCTCGTGCTCTCGGGCGATCGCTGGCATCGCGGCCTCCGCGAGATCGACTGGGGCACGCTCGAGGCGCTCTACGCCGAGACGCCCGCCGCCGATGCATCCGACATGCGGGAGGAGGCGGGAAAGCAGGACAAGCCGTCCCGGCCGCCGAGGACCGAAACCGCCCGACCGGACGAAGCGGAAGTGCCGCCGGTACGGGCGGCGGAATGACCGGCGGAGCGCGCCCTTGCGGCCGCCGCTGGCCGGCAGGAGGGTGGCGCGCGCCGCCCTCCCCCCGCCAGCCGCGATTCCCGTTTGCCCCCGCCAGCGGATGCTGGCATGATGCCTCCGTGGACTGATCATGGCGACGCCGCTCCGACGCTCCGGGGGCACCCCGGACAGGATGCGGCGAAAGGCGGGCGGTGTGCCGCTGCTGCATGGCGCCGGCGGCGAAAGACACGACCATGACCGGGCCTCGGCAGGCCGCAAGCGGCTGTCGTGCCCGGAGCCCGACAGTGCCAAACACGAAGCGCCGAACATGGACGCCGGATGCGCCGGACACAAGGCCCCAGTGCAAGGCGGTCCGCCATCCCCTGCCGTGGCCCAGCGTGATGCGCAAGGCCGCAACGGCACGATCGGCGCGCTTGTGCTGCGTCCGGTGTTGACGAAACCGTGAAACTTCGCGACGCTTTCGAAGGAAAGAAAATGCTTGAATGCCCGCGCCACACACCGATCTTTAACACATGCGGGCCAGCATCGATCCACGGGATCGACTCACGAGGGGCAGGACCCGACCAGGAATGACGACCCGCGCGCGGGGTCGCGCGCACGAAACCGAGGACGAGGAGCGTAAAGGTGCCTTCCTTCACCAAGACCCTTGAAAACGCGATCCATTCGGCACTGGCCATGGCCAATGCCCGCCGGCACGAGCTGGCCACGCTCGAGCATCTCCTGCTCGCGCTCATCGACGAGCCCGATGCCGCGCGCGTGATGCGGGCCTGCGGCGTCGATCTAGAGGCGCTGCGCAAGACGCTGCTCGACTACATCGACGAGGAGCTTTCCACGCTCATCTCCGAGGTCGATGGTATCGAGGCCTCGCCCACCACCGCCTTCCAGCGGGTGATCCAGCGCGCGGCGATCCATGTGCAGAGTTCGGGCAAGCAGGAGGTGACGGGAGCGAACGTGCTCGTCGCCATCTTCGCCGAACGCGAATCGAACGCCGCCTACTTCCTGCAGGAACAGGACATGACCCGCTACGACGCGGTCAACTTCATCGCCCATGGCGTGGCCAAGAACCCCGCCTTCCGCGAGGAACGGCCGGTGCGGGGCGCGGAGGAGCAGGAAGAAACGATGTCGGGCCGCCAGGGTGGCAACGAGCGCGAATCGGCGCTCGAGAAATATTGCGTCGATCTCAACCGCAAGGCCGCCGAGGGCGAGATCGACCCGATCATCGGCCGCGAGCACGAGATCGAACGCTGCATCCAGGTGCTGTGCCGCCGGCGCAAGAACAACCCGCTGCTGGTGGGCGATCCCGGCGTCGGCAAGACCGCCATTGCCGAGGGCATCGCCTGGAAGATCGTGCAGGGCGGCACTCCCGAGGTGTTGAAGAACGCCACCATCTATTCGCTCGACATGGGGGCGCTTCTGGCCGGCACCCGCTACCGCGGTGATTTCGAGGAGCGCCTCAAGGCGGTGATGAAGGAGCTCGAGGAACACGACGACGCGATCCTGTTCATCGACGAGATCCACACCGTGATCGGCGCCGGCGCCACCTCGGGCGGGGCGATGGACGCCTCGAACCTGCTCAAGCCCGCGCTCCAGTCGGGCAAGCTGCGCTGCATGGGCTCGACCACCTACAAGGAGTTCCGCCAGCATTTCGAGAAGGATCGGGCGCTGAGCCGCCGCTTCCAGAAGATCGACGTCAACGAACCCTCGATCGAGGACGCGATCAAGATCCTCAAGGGCCTCAAGCCCTATTTCGAGGAGCATCACGGCGTGAAATACACCGCGGACGCGATCAAGGCGGCGGTCGAGCTGTCGGCGCGCTACGTCCACGACCGCAAGCTGCCCGACAAGGCGATCGACGTGATCGACGAGGCCGGCGCCGCCCAGCACCTGCTGCCCGAGAGCCGCCGGCGCAAGACCATCGGCGCCCGCGAGGTCGAGGGGGTGGTGGCGAAGATCGCCCGCATCCCGCCGAAGAAGATGACCAAGAGCGATACCGAGACCCTGCGCGATCTCGAAAAGCGCCTCAAGCGCGTGGTCTTCGGTCAGGACGAGGCGATCGGGGCGCTGGTTTCGGCCATCAAGCTGTCGCGGGCCGGGCTGCGCGAGCCCGAAAAGCCGATCGGCAACTACCTATTCGCCGGGCCGACCGGCGTCGGCAAGACCGAGGTGGCCCGCCAGCTGGCCGACTCGCTCGGCATCGAACTGCTGCGCTTCGACATGTCGGAATATATGGAGAAACACGCCGTCTCGCGCCTCATCGGCGCGCCGCCGGGCTATGTCGGCTTCGATCAGGGCGGCCTTCTGACCGACGGCGTCGATCAGCATCCCCATTGCGTGCTGCTGCTCGACGAGATCGAGAAGGCCCACCCGGACGTGTTCAACATCCTGCTGCAGGTGATGGATCACGGCAAGCTGACCGATCACAACGGCAAGCAGATCGATTTCCGCAACGTGATCCTGATCATGACATCGAATGCCGGCGCCGCCGAGCAGGCCAGGGCGGCCATCGGCTTCGGCCGCGAGCGGCGGGAAGGCGAGGACAAGGCGGCGATCGAAAAGCTGTTCACGCCCGAATTCCGCAATCGGCTCGATGCCATCATCTCCTTCGCGCCACTGTCGAAGGAAGTGATCCTGAAGGTCGTCGAGAAGTTCGTGCTCCAGCTCGAGGCGCAGCTGATGGAACGGAACGTCACCATCGAGCTGACGCCCGAGGCGGCCGAGTGGCTGGCCGAGAAGGGCTATGACGACAAGATGGGCGCCCGCCCCCTCGGCCGGGTGATCCAGGAGCACATCAAGAAACCGCTGGCCGAGGAGCTGCTCTTCGGCCGGCTCGCCAAGGGCGGCGTGGTCGAGGTCCGGCGCAAGGAGGACGGGCTCGACCTGCGGATCCTGCCGGCCGCAAAACGCGCGATCCCGGCCGGGCGTCGCCCGCCGCTGCTGACGGCTGACTGAGCCGGGCGCGCCCCGCCCCGCAGGAGCGGCACGCTCCTTGCAGGGACGCTCGCGGCGTCGCCGTCGCGCCGCACCCTGCCCGCCGCCCCGGCATTGCCGACGGGCGGCGGGCAGGGCCAATCGACATCCGCCTGCCTCGCAGGGAAGGGCAGCGCCGGTCGGGCGCGCATCGAGAACCGGCCATCCGCGGAAGGGGGGCGACACCTTCAGCCCCGACAGGCCCGCATCGGCCGAAACGCGCCCGATGGCGCATCCCCCGCCGAAAGGCGGGGGGACGGGCGCGAACCGTCCACCTCGGAAAAGCGCGCATGGAGAGCTCCGCGTCGAGACAGGCGGACAATGTCTTGCCTCCCCCTCGAGATCGACGTCGCGTGACCGAAAGCAACGCGCCCGTGTCCTGTACCCTCTTGCCGCCAGCCGCCTCGCCCTTCCGGCGATGGCGAGTGCCATGCAGGCATCCCTCCGCATCCCGCCACATGATCGGCCCTCTCCCGAAAGCGGCTGCCTTCAGGGCGGCTGCCTTCCTTCCCCCCATGCTCCGAATATCCCTCGCCGGCGTGGTATCCGGGAACGCCGGTTCGCCATGCCGCATGTCCTTCCCGGCCTTGCCGCCCGCAAGGATCAGGCGCCTCTTCCCCGCACGCGACGTGGCTGCCCGCGGCGTTCAACTTCTCGCGCGCGGCTGTTGCACGGGCCGCCCGGCGCGGGAAGAATGCCGAACCGGAGGTCGGATCAGGCCGGGAAGACCACATCGCGTCGCCGGGAGTCACGGGGACGGTGCACCCTTCCGCACGGAAAGCCCGGCATCTTCCATCGAGACGGGTGCGAAACAGGTGAACAAGAGCCCGAGAATGGCGGACAGTCGAGGCAGACGGCAAGGGCCGGGCGCCCCCTCACGGGCGAAGACGGCCCCCTTTTCCCGGCGTCGTGTCCGGTGGCGGCCGTTCGCTCCGCTTGCGCTGATCCTCGCCGCCCTCCCGCTGCCGATCGTGGCCGAACCCCTGATCGCGCCGACCGACACCGCGCTGCCGCCGCCCCTTCTCTTCCCTCTCGATTGCAGCCTCGGCGAAAGCTGTTTCCTGCAGAACCTCGTCGATCGCGAACCCGGCCCCGGCATCCGCGATGCCGCCTGCGGCATAGCGAGCTATGACGGCCATCGCGGCACCGATCTGCGGATCGGCGATCCGGCGCTTTTCCGCAGCGGGGTGATGGTGCGGGCGGCCGCGCCCGGCACCGTCGTCGCCCTGCGCAACGATGCGCCCGAGCGCCTGCGCGCTCCCGGCACGCCCTGGCCCGAAGGCGGCGGCCAATGCGGCAACGGGGTCGCCATCCGCACCGAGAGCGGCTGGGTCATGCGCTACTGCCACATGCGCCGCGGTTCGGTGCGGGTGCGCCGCGGCCAGAGACTGGCGGCCGGCACCCCGCTCGGCATCGTCGGCCTTTCGGGGGACACCACCTTCCCGCATCTTCATTTCGACATCCGCCGCAAGGGCCGGGTGCTCGATCCGTTCGACATCCGCCCCGTCCCCTGCCCCGCCGCACCGCACCGGCAACTGTGGCGACACCCGCTGCCGCTCGCGACCAGCCGGCTGATCCATGCCGCCCTGTTCGATCGCCTGCCCGACCGGGCAACGCTCGTCCTGACGCCGCCCTCCCGCCTCGCGGCCGACCCGCCGCGCCTCGTCGGCGGCATCCTCGCCATCAACCTTGCGCCGGGCGACCGGATCGATCTGCGTCTCGAGGGCCCCGACGGCGCGATTCTCGCCAAGGAGGTCCGCCGCCTCAGGCAGCGACGGGCCGAGCTGCGCCTTGCCCTCGGCGTGCAGCGGCCGGCGGCGGGCTGGCAGGCGGGCGATTACCGCATCATTGCCGAATTGCGCCGCGACGGCCGCCTGCTCGACCGGATTTCCCGCATGACGGCGCTCGGCGGCGCCCCGCGCGAATAGACCGGCCCGAACTGGTTGCCGGCGCCCCGGCCTCACCGGCATGGCCATCGCCGCTGCCCGGAAGGGCGCACCGCCAGGCGCCGGAGAGCCCCCGGCAGGCTCCCGCCCCTCTGGTGTCAGCGTCTCAGCGTTCGGTGAGCTTGAGCTCGATGCGGCGGTTCTTCGCCCGGGCCTCGGGAACCGGCCGCGGATCGACCGGGTGGAACTCGCCGAAGCCGGTCGGCGCCAGCCGCTCGGGCGGCAGGCCGAGCGCGTCGATCATGTAGCGGACGACGGCCAGCGCCCGCGCCTGGCTGAGCTCCCAGTTGTCGCGCCACCGGGCACCGGGCCGGAGGGGGGTGTCGTCGGTATGCCCATCCACCCGCAGGACCCAGTCGATATCCGGCGGGATCTGCCGCGCCGCCTGTTTCAGCACCTCGACGACCTTGGCGATCTCGTGCTTGCCGGCTTCCGTCAGCTCGTCCGACCCCGGATCGAAGAGCACGGCCGAATCGAACACGAATCGGTCACCGACGATGCGGACCCCGGGCTGGCCGGCGAAGATGTCGCGCAGCCGACCGAAGAAATCGGACCGGTATTTCTCGAGCTGGCGCGTCCGCTCCTCGAGAAGGCGCAGCTTCTCCTTCTCGAGCGCGGCGATGCGTTCGGCCTGAAGCCGGCGCTTGCGCTCCTCGGCGGCCTTCTGCGCCAGAGCCTGGTTGAGCTGCTGGCCGAGATTGCGGATCTGCACCGCTTTCCTGGCGTCGGCCGCCTGGGTCGCCTCGAGGGTTTCCTGCAATGCGGCAAGGCGCCGATCGAGCCGGGCGATCTGCCGATTGAGAAGGGCAATCCGCCGCTCCGCCGCAAGGCTGCGCTTCTTCTCGGCCGCAAGCAGCGCTTTCGCCTCGGCCAGAAGGGCCGCCTGACGTGCCTTTTCGTCCGTGGCGGCGACGGCCCGGGCCTCGGCGGCTTTCTTCTCGCTGCGGCTCTTCGTCAGGGCGTCGGCAAGGCGGGCAAGTTCGGCCGCAAGGCGCATGCGATCATCCGCCACCCGGCTGCGCTCGGCCGCGAGCCGCCCCTTCTCGGCCTCGAGCGCGGCGAGCCTCTGCCGCAAGGCGGCGTTCTCGGACTCGAGACGGGCAAGGGCGGACGCCTTTTCCGTCAACGCCGCCGCCGTCTTCCTTCTCTCGTCCTCGCTCGCAGAGAGCTTCTGCTCGAGCTTCCTTTCCCGCGTCGCCAGCGCCGCGCGCGCGGCCTCGATTCCGGCGAGCTTCCCGGCCAGCGCCTTGCGCGCCTGCTCGGCCGCGGCCAGCAGGGTCAGCGTCTCCTCGGCGCGGCGGCGCTCCTCCTCGAGCCTGAGTTCGAGGGCCGTCATCTCCGCATCGGCATCGGCCAGCCGCTTGCGCAACGCCTCCGCCGCGGCCGCCTCGGCCAGCCGCGCCTTCTCGGCCTCGGAAAGCGCAGCCTCCCGCTCCGCAAGGCGCTGCCGCAGCGCCTCCGCCGCGGCTGCCTCGGCCAGCCGCGCCTTCTCGGCCGCATCGAGCTTTTCGGCAAGGGCCGTCGCCCTGTCCGTGGCAGCGGCCAGGCGCTCCCGGGCGGCGGCAAGCGCGCTCTCGACCCCCGCCTTTTCCTTGCGGGCCTTCTCGAGCGCGGCAAGAAGATCGGCGAGGCGTGCGGCCTGATCGCCGTTCCGCCGCTCGAGATCGGCGACAAGCGCCTTGAGCGCATCGGCTCTTGCCGCCGCAAGCCGCGCCGCTTCCTCTTCCCGGCTGATCTCGTTGCGCGCCCGTGCCAGCGCAAGACGCAGCGCGGCGCCCGCATCGATCAGCCGCTCCCGTTCACCGGTGAGCCGCTCGATCTCCCCCTCGGCAGCGGCGATCTTCTGTCGCGCGGCGGCAAGATCGGCCCGCGTGGCGGCGAGATCCCGCGAAAGCGCCGCCGTCCGCGCCTCGAGAGCGGCCTTGTCGTCCTTCAGCCGTGCCCCCTCGGCCCGGGCGGCGGCAAGCGCGGCGTCGAGCGCGTCCCGTTTGGCGACGAGGGTGCGCACCTCTTTCTCGAGCCGCCCCTTCTCGGCCAGGAGCGCGGCCCTATCGGCCCTCAGGGCGTCGCGCTCGCCCAGAAGATCGGTGATCCGGGCCTCGATGTCGCGGATCCGGCCCTGCTGATCGGCGATGCGGGCCTCGCGATCGGCCAGCGCCGCCTCGAGGGTGGCGATGACGTCGGCCCGGTCGGCGGCTTCGGCGCGGGCGGCGGCCAGATCCTGCGACAGCCGGTCGGCCCGGGCACGGCTCGCCCCGAGCGCCTGCGAAAGGCTCGCCACCTCGGCCGAAAGCGCCTCGAGCTCCCCGGCCTGGCTGTCGATCCGCCGGGACTGGACGAACTGCACGATCATGAAGATCGAGATGACGAAGGTCAGCACCAGGAGAAGCCCGGTCATGGCATCGACGAAGCCGGGCCAGATATTGGGCCGGAAACGCTGGGGAGTGCGGCGCGAGAGGCTCATCGCGGTGCCTCTTCGGCAGGGTTCTCGAGGGAAAGCGCCGCCTCGCCGCCCGAACCGCGGGCCGCGAGCAGGCGGGCAAGGGCGGCGATCTCGGCGCGGATCTCGGCCACGCTCTCGATCCGCCCGGCCGCCATCTCCTCGTGCAGCCGCAGGATGCCGGTATTGATCGAACGCAGAAGCCGCCTCGTCTCGACATCGGGCGTGTCATCGACGGTCAGGCGGCGGATCTCGTCGAGAAGACTCGACTGACCTTCCGAAATCCGCTCGAGCGTCTTCACCAGAGCGGCCGTCCCGTCCGCCGCGTCGGCCTCGCGCGCCTGCCGCTCGGCGCGGATCTCGGCCCCGAGCGCCTCGACGGCCCCGGCCAGCGCGGCGATCTTCTCGTTGCCCTCGTGGCGGGAGATGTCGCTCTGCACGAGGCTGTCGGCCAGGGCGTCGATCTGGCGCGAAAGCCCGAGCAGGATCTCCGCGAGCCAGCCGCTTTCGCCACCCGCCCCGGCCTCGGCATGGAAGCTCGTCATGCTGGTGAGCCATTCCTCGAGCTCGCGATAGAAGCGGTTCTGGCCATGGGTGGCGAAAAGCTCCAGAAGGCCGATGACGAGCGATCCGGCAAGACCGAGCAGCGAGGAGGAGAAGGCCGTGCCCATGCCGCCGAGCTGGTTCTCGAGCCCGTGCATCAGCCGCTGGAAGATGGTGGCCGCATCCTCGCCCGCCGACGGGCTCAGCGAACGGATGGTCTCGACCACGGCCGGAACGGTAATGGCCAACCCGTAGAAGGTACCGAGAAGGCCGAGAAAGATCAGCACGTTGGCGATGTAGCGGGTGATGTCGCGCGCTTCCTCGATCCGCATCGCCACCGCATCGAGCACCGAACGCGCCGAAACCGGGGAAAGGTGCAACCCGCCATTCCCTTCGCGAAAGAGCGCTGCGAGCGGCGCCAGCAGCGCCGGGGGCGCCGCCCCCTCCTCCGCCCCGCCCGCCGGCACATGGCGGCGCAGCCAGCGCACGGCCCGCATGAGAAGCGCCATCTGCCAGAAGGTGGCGAGCACGCCGATGCCGAAGACACCGAGGATCACCCCGTTCAGAAACGGGTTGGCGGTGATGATGTGTTCGATCCGCGGCAACGCGATCCAGCTGCCGACGCCGACGAGCGCGAGAACGACGATCATCGTCAGGAGCTGCCGGGTCGGCTGGGAAAACCGCGGTTGTGCCGAAAGATCGGGCCTCGTCATGCACACTCCTCGGGCGGCCCCGGCCGGGGGCACGACCTCATGTCCTTGCGCGAAAAGGATTACCGCGCCTCGAGTGCCGACACAACACGGGGGCGGCGCGAGGCGCAGGAATTTCACGCGGATGTGGCCGTTCGGTCGTTGCAGACCATTGCCGACCGTTGCAGCGCGCAGCGCGCCCTGCCCCGACGCGGCCGGCGGCCGGCAGGATCTCCGCTCGTCCGGGGCAGACGCCCCCGCCCTCGCACCGGATCGCGCTCGTGCCGGCGCAAGACAAGCCCCTGCCCCCGCCGGCCTCGCTCCGCCGAGCGCTCGCTGCACCGGCAACCGAGCCCCGCGTGCCGGACCTCAGCCGCCTTCCGCCTCCTTACTCCTCTTCGTGCCCGAACCGCCGGACCGCCGCCGACAGGGCGGCAAGGGCGGGGTCCGCGATACCGAGCCGCCCCAGATGGGCAAGGGTGTTGGCGAGGTAGTCGCCATTTGCGCCGCGCGCTCCGCGGGCCCGGGCGATGATCCGGGCCTTTTCGTCGGGCGAAAGGCCGGTCGCGTGCTGCGGATGACCCGCCCGCACCACATAGGCCAGTGCTTCGACGCGCCGCCCGTCCGCAAGCTCGAGCGTCACCAGGCGTTCGGCATAGGCGTAGGAGACGAGTTCACGCCGCCGCAACCCGGCGATGATGGCGGCGCGCCCCTCCTCGGGCAGACGCAGCGCCATGCCCGGGCATGCGGCCCCCTCCGCCGGCTCGAGCGCGAGCACGAGGCCCGGGAGATCGGGCGTGCCGCGGTAGTGGTGCGACCAGAGGGCGAAATCCCGCCGATACCCCGCAAGCCAGGCGCGCACCGCCTCGGCCGGCACGAATCCCGGATCCCACATCAGCGATCCGTAGGCAAAGACCCACTCGATCCGTTCATCGGGCACGAGGACGGGGCCGAAACCGTCCACCGCGCCCCTGGAGAAGCGACCGGCGGCCGCCCCGGAAATGGCGGCATCGGCCCGCGTACCGGAGCGAGAGGCGCCCCCGTCTTCCGGGTTTTCTTTCTCCCCGCCTCCGCTCGCCATGCTTCCGCTCGCCGCACATTCCGCTTCCGTACGCCCGATGCCCGCATCCGCTGCCGGCCGGTCCGCCCCCTTCATCATGCCACCTCCCATGCGTTGCATGCGGCTGTGACCCCGCGCCCTGTGGTCTTGCCCCCGCGGGGGATATATACCGCCCCCGCAGGGTTTGAAAACGCGCCTGAAGAAAGGCGAAGGACATGCGCTTTGTCGTCGGCACCATCATTCTCGCCGTCATCGGATGGATCGGCTACTGGTTCTACGCATCGGGCCTCGAGAGGGATGCGATCGGGCAGGAGATCGCCCGTCTGCGGGACGCAGGATACGAGGTCGGTTGGGAAAAGAGCGATTTCGACGGTTTTCCCTATCGTTTCGACATCCATCTCACGCAGCCGCGCCTCGCCACCCCCGACGGCAGCTGGGGCTGGCAGGGCGACGAATTCTATTCGGTGCAACTCGCCTACAAGCCCTGGCATCTGATCCTCGCCTGGCCGGGGCGCCATGTGTTCGCGACGCCGGCCGGCCCCTTCACCATCGAGGGGGAACGGATCTGGGGCAGTCTCAAGTTTGGCCGCCGGATGCCGCCGCGCCTGCGCTCCGGGCGGCTCGAGATCACCCATGGCAGGCTGGCCCTGCCTTCGGGCGACGAAATTCGCGCCGGCAAGGCCCTCGTCGCCCTTGCCCACCCCGTGGCTTCGCAGGCGGCCGCCGCAGGGCCGGGAGCCGCCGGAGCCAAGGCGGAAGACGCGCCGCGCGATGCGCTGGCCGAAAAGATCGCCACCGCCGCCGCCGATGCCGACGAAGACGGCTATCTGCGGCTGGTCTCCCTCTCTCTGCCCGAACAGCTCCGCGCGCGCCTCGCCCTGCCGCCGGATCTGCCGCCGACCATCGAGCGGATCGAGCTCGATCTTTCCTATGGCGTCGCCGGCGAAGCGGACCGCCCCCTGCCGATCGACCCGGCCCGGCCGATCGCCATTCGCAAGGCGGTCATCGCCTGGGGGGATGTGCGCCTCGAAGGCCGGGGGGTCCTGCGGCGGAACGAGACGGGGCGGCTGGCCGGCCGCTTCGAGATCGTCACCGCCGATCTGCCGGCCCTGCTCGACCATCTCGAAAAGGCGGGGTGGATCGAGAGCCGGCAGGCCGCGCTCATCGCCCGTCTCGGGGAGGAGCTGGCGCGCCAGCAGGCCGCGGCGCGTGCGCAGGCCGGGGAACGGTCCCACGCCGGGGAACGGAAGGCACTGCGCCTGCCGCTTTCCTTCGAGGGCGGGCGCATGCGCCTTCTGGGCCTTCCCCTCGGCCCGGCACCCGCGCTCTGACGGCCACGCGCCCCGCCCGGCATTTTGCGCCTGCCGCGTTCTCTGCACCGCCTGCCACCCGGCACCTGCGCCGCCCGCCGGATTGCATGGAAGGCGAGAATTCCCGCTTGACCTTCCAGTTGCAGGAAGCACGAAGATCCGACTCGACAATGGGCGATTCGCCCCGAGCGTGAAAACTTGCCTATCGGACAACCCATTTCCATCGACTTGGCCGCAGGAAACGGCAGGAGAAACCACCATGAAGCAAACACCACATGACCACACGGGCCGACCCGCCGAGAGGCGGCCGGCCCCTGTCGGCAACGCCCTGCCCGGGGCGCGCATCGGCCCTGCCACGACCAGCCGACGCGACCTCCTCGCAGCCGGAGCCGCCCTCCTCGCCGCGCCCTTCGTCCTGCACAGCGGGCGGGCCGCGGCGGCCGAGCGGCCCGCCCTGCCGATCCCGCCGCTCGACAACGGGCACATCGAGGGCGGCGTGCGCGTCTTCGATCTCGAGGTGCGCCGCGGCACGCATGGCTTCTTCCCCGGTATCGGAACCCGCACGATCGGCATCAATGCCGACTATCTCGGCCCGATGCTGCGGATGAAGCGGGGCGAGACGGTGCGTTTCAACGTCACCAATCGCATCGGCGAGAACATGACGCTGCACTGGCACGGCTTCGAACTGCCGGCCTGGTGCGATGGCGGCCCTCATCAGGTGATCGCCCCGAACGCGACCTGGCGGCCCGAATTCGAGGTGCTCCAGCGCGCCGGCAGCTACTGGGCCCACGGCCACCAGCTGCACAAGACCGCCGAGCATGTCTGGGCCGGCATGGCCGTGCTCATGCGCGTCGAGGAAGAGGACGGGCCGGAGCTACCCTCCGAATACGGGGTTGACGACCTGCCGGTCGCGCTTCAGGAGCGGCGCTTCACCGCGTCGGGGCAGATGCCCTACAACCCGTCGATGCCCGACGTGATGATGGGCATGGCCGGCGACGTGCCCCTCGTCAACGGCGCGATCTCGCCGCGAGCGGAAGTGCCGGCGGGCCTGGTGCGGCTTCGGATCTGGAACGCATCGAACGCCTCCGTCTATCGTCTCGCCTTCGACGACGGGCGGCCCTTTGCCATGGTGGCTTCCGACGGCGGGCTTCTCGAAGAACCGGTGACGATGAGAAGTCTCGTCCTCGCCTCGGCGGAACGGGCCGAGATCGTGGTCGATCTTTCCGACGGAGCGCCGGTGCGCCTTGTCGCCGACACCATCCCCATCGCCGTCGGCATGATGGGCGGCATGGGCCGCGGCATGATGGGTGGCATGATGGGCGGGCCGATGGGCGAAAGCGCTCGGCGTTTCGATTTCCTCGAACTCGTGCCGAGGGGACGCGGCCGCGCCACGGCGCTTCCGTCGCGCCTTGCCTCGCTGCCTCCGGCCACGCGCGACATGGCCCGCTCCGTCCGCCCCTTCGAGCTCCAGATGCGGATGGGGCCGGCCATGATGATGGGCCGCGGTTTCGCCATCAACGGCCGCTCGATGGACCCGCGGGTGATCGACGAGCGCGTGCCGGCCGCCACGGCCGAGATCTGGCGCATCACCAACGCTTCGCCGATGATGCACCCCTTCCACATCCACGACACCCAGTTCCGCATCCTCTCGCGCGGAGGCCGGCCGCCTGCGGCGCATGAACGGGGTTTCAAGGACACGGTTCTGGTGATGCCGGGCGAACCGGTGGAAGTGCTCGTCACCTTTCCCGACTATCGCGACCCCGAATTGCCCTACATGTATCACTGCCACATTCTCGAACACGAGGATGCCGGCATGATGGGCCAGTTCGTCACCGTCTGAGCGGTGCGAAGCGGGAAAGACCTTTCCCGAGCGGCAAGGGAGGCGGCGCGCATCGTGCGGGCCGCCTCTCCGGCTCGGCCCGCCTTCAGGCGAGGCACCTGCACCCGACAGGCGGCAGCGCCTTCATTCCTGCCCTGATGCGGGCGTGGCGGGCCGCTCCCTACCCGGTGCCCCTCCGGCGGAGAAGGATGCGACGGGGAGTGCAGCCCTCCCCCTGCCCGCCGGTTTCACTGATCGGGATAGATCGGATACGCCTTGAGGAAATCGCGCACCTCGGCCGCCACCTTTTCCTCGACCGCGGCGTTGCCTTCGGGGCCGTTCGCGGCCAGCCCGTCGATCACCTCGACGATCCAGCGGCCGATCCGGCGGAAGGCCGCCTCGTCGAAACCGCGGGTGGTTCCGGCCGGCGTGCCGAGGCGGATTCCCGAGGTGACGGTCGGCTTCTCCGGGTCGAAGGGGATCCCGTTCTTGTTGCAGGTGATATGCGCCCGCTCGAGGCTTTTTTCGGTGATGTTGCCGGTCACGCCCTTCGGCCGCAGATCGACCAGCATCACATGGGTGTCGGTGCCGCCGGTGACGATGTCGAGCCCGCCCTTCACCAGCTCGTCGGCCAGCGCCCGGGCGTTCGCGACCACCTGCGCGGCATAATCGCGGAATTCGGGGCGCAGCGCCTCGCCGAAGGCCACGGCCTTGGCGGCGATCACATGCATCAGCGGCCCGCCCTGAAGGCCGGGGAAGATGGCGGAGTTGACCTTCTTCGCGATCTCGGGATCGTTGGTCAGGATCATGCCGCCCCGGGGGCCGCGCAGCGTCTTGTGGGTGGTGGTGGTGACCACATGGGCATGGGGGAAGGGCGACGGGTGCACCCCGCCGGCCACGAGCCCGGCGAAATGGGCCATGTCCACCATCAGGAAGGCGCCGACGGCGTCGGCGATCTCGCGGAAGCGGGCGAAGTCGATCTGCCGCGGAATGGCGGAGCCGCCGGCGATGATGAGCTTCGGCCGGTGCTCCTCCGCCAGGCGCGCCACCTCGTCGAAATCGATGCGGCTGTCCTGCCGACGCACACCGTATTGCACGGCGTTGAACCACTTGCCCGAGACATTGGGCCGGGCGCCGTGGGTCAGATGCCCGCCCGAGGCGAGGTTCATCCCCAGAATGGTGTCGCCGGGCCTGAGCAGGGCGAGGAACACGCCCTGATTGGCCTGGGATCCCGAATGGGGCTGCACATTGGCGAATTCGCAGCCGAAGAGCGACTTCGCCCGTTCGATGGCCAGCGTCTCGACCACATCGGCCCATTCGCAGCCGCCATAATAGCGCCGCCCCGGATAGCCTTCGGCATACTTGTTGGTGAAGACCGAGCCCTGGGCCTCGAGCACCGCCTTCGAGACGATGTTCTCCGAGGCGATGAGCTCGATCTCGTCGCGCTCGCGCTCGAGTTCGCCGCGGATGGCGGCAAAGACCTCAGGGTCGCGTTCCATGAGCGGTTCGGTGAAGAAAGGGCTGCTGTCGGCCATGTCCTGTCCCCCGTGATGATGCCTGCGGCGTGGCGGCCGCTGGCTGCTGTCTAGCCGATGGAGCGGCGGGAGCAAGGGGCGATATGCCCCGGCCGCGACATTCGGTCAGGCTTTCGCCGCGGTGCTCCGCCGCGACATTCGGCCTCCGGTCGCCCGGAAAGCGGCTTCCGGCCGATTCGCCTCTTGCCCAGGCGCGCGATTGCCCCTATAGGGCCGCTTCATGCGGGCATACACCCTGGAGGATGCCCGCCCAGCAGACAGGAGAAGAACCATGGCTCGCACCATTCCCGATTTCAATGCCATGGCACGCGCGAGGACGGGCAAGGGAGCCGCTCGCCAGGCCCGCCGTCAGGGGCTCGTGCCGGGTGTCGTCTATGGCGGCGGCAAGGATCCGCAGCCGATCAATGTGCCCTTCAACCGGCTGATGAAATATCTGCGCGCCGGCCATTTCCTCTCGACGCTCTTCCGCCTCAAGATCGACGGAGTCGGCGAGGAGCTCGTCATCGCCCGCGAGGTGCAGCGTGACGTGGTGAAGGACCTGCCGATCCATGTCGATTTCATGCGCCTGAAGGAGAGCGACCGGATCGAGCTCGAAATTCCCGTCGAGTTCGTGGGCGAGGAAGAGGCGCCCGGCCTCAAGCGCGGCGGCACGCTGGTCGTCGTCCGGCCCGAAGTCGAGCTCGAGGTGACGGCCGGCAACATTCCCGACAAGATCGTGGTCGATCTCTCGGGCTATGACATCGGCGACGTCATCACCATCTCCAAGGTCACCCTGCCCGAAGGAACGGAACCAACCATCAAGGACCGCGATTTCGTCATCGCCAACATCTCGGCGCCGTCGGGCTTTGCCGAGGCCGCCGCGAGCGAAGGCGAGGAAGGGGAAGCCGGGGAAGAGAGCGAAGGCTGATCCTTTCTCGACGCCGTGCATGCGGGGCGGCTTCGGCCGCCCCTTTTGCGTGGCCGCTTCCGTCGCTTCCTTCATCCGGTTCGCGCGCGGCGCCATGCGGGCCCGTGCCGGCGGGTGCGTCAGGCGCGGCGTTCCCGCTCCCCGGCTGCCGGCAGGTCCTTCCGCCTTCCGCCGGAACGCCCCTCAGCCGAGCCGCTCGAAACCGACCACCGCGCCGCGCGAGACATCGGGGCGGTAGGCATAGCCGCCCGCGAGCATGTCGCCGAAGATCCGGGCGATGCCCGGAAGGCCGTATCGTTGCCGGTGCAGCTCCATCAGCACGAAACGCGGCCCGAACGCCGCCAGCGGGGCCGCGAGCTCGATCTCCATGCCCTCGACATCGAGGGCGACGAGTTCGGGGCGGATTTCCGCCAGAAGCGTCTCGATGCCGAAGGCCGGCACCTCCAGCCTCTCCCCCTCTCCCTCCGCCTCTTCCGGCGCCGCCGACGACCAGAAGGCCCGGCCGCGCCGGAAGGCGATGCGTCCCCGGCCCTTCCCGGCGATCACGGCCCCCGTCCGCACGCGCACGCCGGCCTGTCCGTTGAGCGCCAGATTGTGGCGGATGACGGCGGCCATCTGCGGATCGGGCTCGAAGATGGTCACCTGCCCGGCTCCGAGATGACGGGCGAGGACGATACCCGTCGCCCCGGCCCCGCCGCCGATGTCGAGTGCCGGCCCGTCGCATTCGGCGGCCAGCCGCGCCAGCATCTGCCGCTCGAGCCGCTCGTAGCGGCCCGAACGCAGTGCCTGGCGCAACCGCGGGGTAAGGCGGTCGGCGGGCAGATCGAGCCGCATGTCGCCCAGGGCGAAGCGGAGCCAGCCCGCCGGTGGGTCGGACGCGGGGGAAGGGGCGGGCTCGTCCATTGCACTTCTCATCCGCCTTGCCTAATGCTCATCGGGCATCCTAACGCGGAGGAGCGGCACATGAAACTCCTCGTCGGCCTCGGCAACCCGGGGCGGGAACACGAAAATCAGCGCCACAATGTCGGATTCATGGCCGTGGACCGGATCCGCGAAACGGCGGGTTTCGGGCCCTGGCGGCGGAAGTTCCGCTCCCTCGCCTCCGAGGGACGGATTGACGGCGAAAAGGTGCTGCTCCTCAAGCCCCAGACCTGGATGAACCGTTCGGGCGATGCGGTGGCCGAGGCGGTCCGCTTCTACAAGCTCGCCCCCGAGGAGGTGATCGTCTTCCATGACGAGCTCGATCTCGCCCCGGGCAGGCTCCGAGTGAAGCGGGGCGGCGGCCATGCCGGCCATAACGGGTTGCGCTCGATCCAGTCCCATATCGGGGCCGATTTCTGGCGCGTGCGCATCGGCATCGGTCACCCGGGGGACAAGGCCCGGGTGGTCGGCTGGGTGCTGGGCGATTTCACCAGGGCCGATGCCGAGTGGCGCGAACCCCTGCTCGAAGCCGTCGCCGCCGAAGCGCCGCGGCTCGTCGCGGGCGACATGGCCGGGTTCATGAATGCCGTGGCCGCCCGCACGGCCGGCACCATGCCCGGCAGGCGAGAGAAGAAACCGCCGAAGACGCCCCCTGCCGGTCAGGCCCGGAAGAAAGAGGCTCCGCGCATGAAAGGTGCCGAAGCCGGAGAGGAAGACGCCCCCGCCACGAGCCCGCTCGAAAGGCTCGTCCGTCGCTTCTCCCGCTGAAGCCGACCGGCTGCCCGGCCTGCGGAAAGGGGCCGCGCGCGAACGGCCACCCGGCAAGCGGTGACGACCTTTTCGCCCCGTCCCGGACCGCGCATCCCGGCCGACATTCCCTCACAAGAGCCCTGCCCCCGCCCGGTCGTCCGCCGCGCGATCACGGGACGGGGAAAGCCTGTCGCGCCAAGAGGCCCCGATCTGCGGGCAAGCCCCCGTCTCGCGCCGCCGTTTCCCGCCATCCGCGCAACACGCACCGTCCCGTGCGGCGCCCTGCGCCTGCCTCGTTCCCGCCGGTCGAACACATACCCTCGGAGCGCCCTGTCATCTCCGGCCGGCGACCGCGACCCGCCGCCCTTCCTGCGGCTCTTCCGCCCCTTCCCCGGCGGCTGTCGCGGCATCCTGCATCCGTTCGCCGACCGAGCCCTCGAGCAGTTCCTCGACGAAGATACCCAGCAGCTGCGCCCGGCTCGAGACACCGGCCTTGCGGTAGATCGCGTTCGTCTGGGCCTTCACCGTGCCTTCCGAGGTGCGCCGCAGGGCGGCGATCTCCTTCGTCGTCAGCCCCTTGATGGCGAACAGGGCCACGTCCCGCTCGGCCGGGGTCAGGCCCCAGCCGTCGAAGCGCTCGCGGATGATCTCCTCGAGCGCGCCGGCGGCGATCCGCAGCTGGTCCTCGAGCCGCCGGGTGCGACGGCTCATGTGCGACAGCACGGCCACCCCGAGAACCACGCCGACGACCAGCGACACCGCTGCACCGATCTCGATCATCTCCCGCATCTCCCACGGGATCGGGCGGCGGTGGATGCCGAGCATCGTCAGAAGGATGTCGCCCACGAAGAAGGTCGTGGCCAGGAGCTGGAGAAGTACGAGAAAGCCGACGATCCAGCGATAGGGCACCCTCATCCTGCGCGTCCTCCCGCACCGGCTGCGAAGGGGACATGACATTCTTCATGGCAAGGGCGAACCGACGCGCTCCGTTCTCCGCCGGACCTTCCCGCGGCAGGCGCCGTTCCCTGCCCGCGCATGGCCCCGGCACGCCCGAACGGATCGCTCCGGGGCGCGAGAGACGCGCGAGCGCCCCCCCCTCGCATGCGGGGGCC
>Ga0256839_1000075_pt1 | contig 126021 bp, 113 predicted proteins | sample 354166metaG_FD_185968 | JGI IMG/M metagenome (GOLD analysis project Ga0256839, IMG submission 185968) | Hydrothermal vent microbial communities from Mid Atlantic Ridge, Atlantic Ocean - 354-166 | ecosystem: Environmental > Aquatic > Marine > Hydrothermal vents | place: Atlantic Ocean: Mid...
TCGCCCTTTTCGACCACGGCAAAACAGTCTTCTTCGCTCTCAAACACCCTTGCAGGCCCTTGGAATTGCAAATCACCGTGCCCGGCCAATTTAGCCACACAGCCCTCTGGTGCCATGTCGCCGTAAAGAATACCAAAACCACCCCGCGATTTAACCGGGTCGGCGAATGTACGCACAACTTTTTGACCCGCAGCTTCTACTGCGTCGTCAACTTCTTCAAACATAGTGCGCCCGGTAATGGTCGGTGCGTCGTTTAGACGTCCATCGTCTTTCAAGCGCTTGCCGACCAAGGCCGACCCGCCTGCTTCGTATAAATCAAAAGCCATATATTGTCCGCCGGGTTTCAAGTCGCCGATAACAGGTGTGGTGCGGGAAATTTCGTCGAACACATCAATGTCAAAGGCTACCCCGGCTTCGCGGGCAATGGCCAGCAAATGTAAAATCGCATTGGTCGATGCCGCCGTGGCCGTCATGGCCGTCACCGCGTTGCGCAAGCTTGCCTCACAGATCATGTCCTGAGGTAGGCGGTTTTCGCGCACGGCTTCCATCAATACTTCGCCGCACTTGAACGCGGTTTCGTTTTTGGCGTCTACGGTCGCAGGCACATCATTGACCCCCATGGGAGATAGACCCAGAAACGTCATGGCCATAGCCATGGAATTAGCGGTGAACTGACCGCCGCACGCACCCGCACCGGGGCAAGCGGCTTTTTCGATTTGCTCTAATTCCGCATCATCAATTATATTGGATGCATGGGCGCCCACGGCCTCGAATACGTCTTGAACGGATAAGTCCTTGCCCTTGTGATGCCCCGGCTTGATAGAGCCGCCGTACAGCACAACACCCGGAATGTTCATCCGCGCCAAGGCCATAGCCGCCGCCGGAAGGGTTTTATCACAGGCCACCAGGACAATAACACCGTCGAGGGAGTGCCCGCGCACGGCCAGTTCGATACTGTCGGCAATAACTTCGCGCGACATCAAACTGGCGCGCATACCCTCACTGCCCATAGTGATGCCGTCGGAGATGGCAATAGCGTTAAAATCTACAGGCCAGCCCCCACCTGCCCTTATGCCTGCCCGAACAGGCACGGCCAATTTATCCAAATCCATATTGCACGGCCCCATATTGGTCCATGTGTTGAACACGGCAATCACAGGCTTGTCAAAATCCTCCGTGGTCATGCCCGCCGCCCGCATCATGGCGCGGGCAGGGGCGCGGGCGCTGCCTTTGAATATGTGGTCACTATTTTTTGTCATGTATTTGTCTCTTGTTTTACGTATAAAAAAACCCGCTCTGGCTGGGAGCGGGTGCTTAAAAATCCATGTTTAACTTTTAAAACCCGCTCATACTTTTTATGCCAATAATCAGCACCACCAGACCACCGAGGAGGACGAGGGTGTTGAGCGTAGCCGATTTGTCAGACTTAGCCTCTACTACCAGTACTTTAGGGTTTGATGTTAAATTGTGGGTCATGTTTTTCTATAAATTGTTTATTTGAAAGCCTTGTAGCCAAACCACGTCCGTAAAACAAGAATTATTTTCCAATAAACCCTTGTTTTATGTGGGTGTGTAAATTATTTCCCAAAAAAACACATGTTTCGGCATAAAATTGCCTGGAATGCCTGTTGCCTAGGTCGAGTTTCGTTTATTCACAAAAACTTAGCTGTTCTGTGCCAAAAAAGCCCAAAGCGAATGTACGGGCTTCACAATTAACCGCCCGAATGTGGTGTCACAGCAATGTGCGCGCCCAACAGATGTTTTTAATTGTATTTGGCGAGGGTTTTGCGTACAGTTGCTGACAAGTAGGATATGGGCGGTATTAATACTAAAGGATTATGGACATGCGTTTTTTCTCACAGACTGATTTGACAACAAATTCTGAAATGGATTTTTCAACGGTTGAATGGAGGGACAATGCTTCTTCCAACTCTCCTGCAAACAATAATTTTGATGCAGGGATTGTCGTAAACACAAATTATTCCGTGGCATTCAGCCAGTGGGCTCTGGAGCCTATAAGTTTTGATTTTGAGGAGTTTTTTGTCGAATTTAATTTATCATCCGTGGTCGTGGACAAACCTTTGTTTGTTGACATTCCTGGCGATTTATCGACTACGGCTGTGTTGACTGTGGGTGGGTCTGTTTCGGACACATTAGAGGTTTCAGCCGACCAAGACTGGTTTGCCATTACCTTGGTTGCAGGGCAAAGGTATTCATTTGCCCTGGACGGTTCCGGCGCCAGTCCTTTGTCAGACCCGTTGGTGCGGATATTGGACAATGCAGGGCTTGAATTACAAACCAATGATGATGGCGGGACGGGGCTAAACTCGTTGTTAACATATACGGCGACGTATTCAGGTACTTACTACATATCGGCTCAGGCCTATAATGATGGCACGAACCCCACCTCTACTGGTGACTATACCTTAACATCCGCAGAGCTTCCGCCGCTTGCAGAGCGCGACATTGACGGTATCGCAAATTTTTTAACCGACGAGTTCAGTACGCGCGCCTCCTATAATACGGGCGGTGGTGGTGCCACGACGATTAATTTCAGTTTTGCCAGCGGCGCTAATTCTTTGTCAGCTGGCGCTGAAGCGTTGGCGCGCCGGGCTTTGGATGCATGGTCTGAGGTTGCCAATATTATTTTTGTTGAGGGTCCTGGTGATATTGTGTTTCGCGATAATGGTAGCGGCGCGTCTAACTCTAACACAAGAAGCGGTAGCACGATCCTAAGTTCGGATTTGAATATTAGTTCCACCTGGAACGGCGGCAATCTAAATGTTGATAGCTATACCTACCAAACTTTCTTGCATGAAATTGGCCATTCTCTTGGTCTCGGTCATGCGGGGCCGTATAATGGTGCGGCGACTTACGGTATTGACAATGTCTATTTAAATGACAGTTGGGCTTATACGATCATGTCGTATTTTGATCAAAATGATGGCGCTTATTTTGGTGATTTCCGTTTTGTGCTTGGTCCGCAAATCGCTGATATTATTGCGCTTGAGGATTTATATGGTGCCAATACAACAACGCGTTCTGGGGATACGACCTACGGGTATAATTCGACCGAAACCGATGTGCATGATTTTAGTCAATTTACTCGGGCGCCATCCCTGAGTATATTGGATACTGGCGGTATTGATACGCTAGATTTTTCCGGTTATTCTGCAGATGCAAGAATTGATCTGAATGCAGAAGCGTTTTCCGATGTAGACGGCATACGTGGTGTGATTTCTATTGCTCGTAATACCGTCATTGAAAATGCAATTGGTGGTACAGGCAATGACGATATTACTGGTAACAGTGTCGACAATGTTCTGACGGGCGGTGTGGGTGATGACATTCTGGACGGCGGCGCTGGCACTGATTATGCTGCTTTTAGTGGTGTTGCGGCGGACTATACAATAGTTGACAATGGTGGTGGCACTTGGACTGTTAGCCAAAATGGAGGCGGTGCAGATGGTTCTGATACACTGAGCAATATTGAATTTGCCCGTTTTTCTGACGGGGATGTGGCGCTAGTAGCTGCTTCTCCATTTTCTGAAAACGCGGATAATTTCACAGGAAATGCTACAAGCGAAACCCTTGATGCTCTTGGCGGTGACGATGTTGTAAACGGTGCAGGTGGTAATGATGTGATTAATGGTGGCAATGGTGCCGACACTCTCAATGGAGATGCAGGTAACGATACTCTTAGCGGAGATGCTGGCAATGATACATTGAACGGTGGAGCGGGCGATGATGTTCTGAGCGGTGGGGATAATGACGATTTCCTCGTTGGCGGTACAGGTGCAGATGTTTTAAATGGTGGCAATGGAACCGATACAGTTTCTTATGCGCTGGCAAGTTCTGCTGTAACCCTGTCTTTGGTTTCTGGTGGCACATTAGGCGATGCTGCGGGCGATAGTTATATTTCGATCGAACGTGTTCTTGGTAGTAATTATAACGATACAATTTCGGGGAGCGGTCTGGCGGACACCTTGTTTGGCCGTGCTGGTGCAGATACTATTTCAGGCGGATTAGGGAATGACTTAATTTATGGCAATCTCGGAAATGATGTGCTGAATGGAAATGGTGGCGACGATCAACTTTGGGGCGGTAGTGGAGCTGACCACATTTTGGGTGGTGCTGGTAATGACATCATGTATGGGGAAGATGGAGATGATCTGATCAATAGCGGTGCCGGGAATGATACTGTTAATGGCGGCAATGGAAGTGATCGTATATTTGGTCTTGCAGGCGATGATATGCTTAACGGCGATGCGGGAGATGACCAACTGTTTGGTGGCGATGGCGATGATACGTTAATCGGTGGCGCGGGAGCAGATTTGCTGAATGGGGGTACAGGTACGGATACTGTATCTTATTTGTTAGCTGTCACAGCTATTGCCTTGAATTTAAATTCTGGAGGTACGCTTGGCGATGCAGCGGGCGATAACTATATTTCCATTGAGCAGGTTTTTGGCAGTAACTTCAACGATTCAATTATTGGAAGCAGTACTGGCGATATTCTGTACGGCGAAGGTGGTGTAGATACTATTCTCGGTGGTAGCGGCAATGATTTCGTATATGGCGGGACTGGTAATGATGTCCTCAAGGGTAATTCCGGAGACGACCAAATCTGGGGTGGTAGTGGCGCCGACCACATTTTGGGTGGTGATGGCGATGATACTATGTACGGGGAAGATGGAGATGACCTCATCAATAGTGGTGCCGGTAGCGATACTATTGACGGCGGGACTGGCAATGATCGTTTGTTTGGCCTTGACGGCAACGATACATTGATTGGCGGCATAGGCGATGATATTCTCAATGGTGGCAACAACAACGATATTCTTTTTGGTGGTGCGGGCGCTGATATTTTGAACGGCGGTGCGGGCACAGATACCGCGTCCTACGCGCTTGCCACCAACGCAGTCACCTTGAGCCTGACATCCGGAGGAACTGCCGGAGATGCGGCAGGGGACAGCTATATTTCTATTGAAAGAGTTCTTGGCAGTAATTACGACGATATCATATTTGGTAGCAGTGTTACGGACAGACTATATGGCCGCGCCGGGGCAGACACGCTTTCTGGCGGTGCCGGAAATGATTTCCTCTATGGCAATTTGGGTGATGATGTCTTGCGGGGGAATACCGGAAGTGACCAGATTTGGGGTGGAGCAGGATTAGACCACATTTTAGGTGGCGCTGGAGATGATATCCTGCACGGTGAAGGTGGAGATGATTTGTTGAATGGGGGCGCTGGCGCTGATATTATTGACGGCGGAAGTGGCAATGATCGTCTTTTTGGGCTTGACGGAAATGATAGGCTTATTGGCGGCGCGGGTAATGACAGCATGACGGGTGGTGGTCAGCTTGATACATTCGTGTTCGACTTCACCGGAGTTGGCACCGACCTTGATACCATCCAGGACTTTGCGGTTGGTGTGGATACTATTGAGATCAATGGCGGCTTCGTATTTGCTGATCTGGACATTATCCAAAGCGGCGTCAATGTTCTGGTGCGTCTAAATGGCCACCGGATATTGGTGCGTAACACAACCGTAGCGGACATGGACGCAGCCCAGTTCGATTTCCCACCCCTAGGCGAGGCTCCAGACGGGGATAAATCTACGGCGGCGGAAGATTTTACGGTGGTTGATGATGCGGTTGTCGCAGATGCCCTTATTGTTAGCGACAAGCTGGTTGTTTCTGAAAGCGACGGCTTTGTCTTCACAGATAAAGCGGCAGTCGCTGATGACAGCGTATTTGGTCTTGATGATTTATCTGCGGCAAAAGATGCGTTCGCGCAATATCTGGCCCAAGCCGAACTTGAGGGGGACACCTATATTAGCAGTGCAGAAGCCGCAGAGCTTGGCATTGACTTTGGAGATGTCTTGTACGACGGCCTGTTCGATTTTGGGTAATATAGTAGAACAACGCCACAAAAAAATATGGATAGTTTTAGAAGATTTATTGGGTGCCCCCTATAGACCTTCCTTGGTACGGGCATACACTATTCCTTAGTGCTCGCGTATAAGGCTAAAATATTTTGCGCTTGTTTGAGATGCGGGATGTCAGCCATTTTGCCGTTAACCTGCACGGCTCCGGCGCCGGGACTATCTTTGAAAGCTTGAATAACCGCTTCGGCGTGGCGCAATTGGGCTTCGGTCGGGGTGAAGCTTTTATTGATGATGTGGACTTGTGCAGGGTGGATAGCCAACATGCCTGTGAAGCCTTCGGAGAAGGCGCAACCAGCACGTTTGCGCAGGCCGTCTTTGTCGCGAAAGTTATCATAAAGCGTGTCGATAGCCTGCACCCCGGCGGCCTTGGCGGCGAGCAAAGTTTGGCTGCGGACCATCCGGTAAGTCAGGGCGAAATTACCGTCTTCATCCTTGTTGGTGAGAGCGCCTATGTCGGTTGCTAAGTCTTCTGCGCCCCAAGTCAGGCCGAGCAAGCGCGGCAAATGGGTCCGCGGATACAGGCCAAGGCTCATGACGGCGCGGGCGGTTTCGGTGGCGACTGGTAGGATTTTAATGCCGCCTTCGGGCAAGTCGTGCTTAGCTTCCAATCGGTCTATATGGCGGCTTAGGGTTTCTATATCCACAGGGCCGTCGGGCTTGGGTAGCATGATGCCGTCCGGGGCGAGCGGAATGATTGCGGCTAAGTCGTCATTAACAAATTCGCTGTCGAGGGGGTTGATCCGCACCCAAATTTGGGATTTGGTTTTTGCATTATGCAAAAATTCACAGGCCAAGTCGCGGCCTTTATCTTTGTTGGCCGGGAGGACGGCATCTTCCAAATCAAGTATCAAAGCATCGGCTTCGAGCCCGCCTGCTTTGGATAGTTTTTTTTCGCTATCGGCTGGGACGAACAACCATGACCGCAATATTTTTGACATAATAATCTCTCTTTTGTGCAATTGCTTCTAGCCTAGCAGATGAGGCGCGTATAGGGAATTGCTATGATGAATAGCGCATATGTATTTTTTGAAGACCAATTGGAGGGGCGGCGCAGGCTGTACCAAAACCCGCACGAAGTCATCACGGCACATACGCCGGATGACGTTGAAGATGCACTCGCGCGCATGGAGGCTTGCCGGGCGCAAGGTTTATATTTGGCCGGATATTGCGCCTATGAATTGGGTTATATTTTCGAGGATAAATTGCGGGGGCTTTTGCCGGAAAACAGAGATGACCCGCTCTTGCAATTCGGTGTGTTTGATGGTTTCACAGATGCAGACCTACCCGTTGAAACAATGAGCCAGATTAATGATTTGAGGCCAATCTGGGATTTCAAAAACTATAAAAAGCGGTTCGATAAAGTCATGGCGTGGATACGTGCAGGCGATGTCTATCAGGTTAATCTGACCTTCCCCATGAACGCTACATATCAAGGGAATGCGGCAGCGATTTACGGCATGTTGAAAACTGCCCAGCCTGTTAAATACGGCGGGGTCATAAGTTTGGCCGAAAATCAAGATGGGGCGGAGATTGTGTCTCTATCGCCTGAATTATTTTTTGAACAGGACGGCGCAAAAATTTCCATGCGCCCTATGAAAGGCACGGTCAAGCGCGGGGAAACGGCTGGGCAAGACAAATTGTTGGCTAAGGCACTTCAGCAGGACACCAAAAACCGCGCTGAAAATTTGATGATTGTGGATTTACTCCGCAATGATTTATCACGTATCGCCGAGGCGGGTTCGGTATCGGTTACGGATTTATTCATGGTCGAAACCTACCCGAGTTTGCACACTATGACATCGGGGATAGAGGCGGCTATTAAAGATGCGTCTATTGCAGAGATTTTTCGGGCTTTATATCCGTGCGGCTCGGTGACGGGTGCGCCGAAAATCCGCGCTATGGAAATCATTCGTGCGCTGGAGCAAACCCCGCGCGGGGCATATTGCGGGGCGCTTGGGTTGATTGATCCGGATGGGTATTCGCGGTTCAATGTTGGTATCCGCACTTTGAAATTAAACCCAGACGGTACATGTCAATATGCGGTTGGCAGTGGTGTGGTTGCGGACTCCAATGCACAAGATGAATACGACGAATGCCTGCTCAAGGCGGCATTTTTGCGAGATAGTTTTAGCCTGATAGAGACATTTGGCTGGCATCAGCAAACCGGATTTATGTGGTTGGATTTGCATATGGATCGGTTGGAGAAATCCGCGAAACGGCTTGGATTTAAATGCGCGCGACAAGACATTGTTTTGGCTTTAAACCGAGCCGTAAGGAATTTATCAGGTGCGCATAAGGTGCGGTTGGAACTCGCTAAATCGGGTGCGATCAAAATGGATGCGGCACCTCTGCACATCACAAGACCGGACATCGTTTGGCCTGTGGCAATGAGCAAAAATCCGGTGCAGTCTGGTGATGTTTTGCTGGCACACAAAACTACACGGCGGCACTTTATTGACGGCGAACTTAGCCGTTTGAAAGAAAAAACTGAATGTAAAGAAATTTTGTTGTTCAACGAATGCGGTGCGTTGTGTGAGGGCAGCTATACAAATGTATTTATTGTCAAAGACGGACAAATGCTGACGCCACCTGTTTCAAGCGGATTACTGCCAGGCATCTTGCGCCGAGCGCTCATAGCCACTGGGCAAGCGCAGGAACAGGTTTTGGTCATAGAAGATTTACAAAATGCAGACGAAATCTATGTCGGGAATTCCGTTCGCGGACTCATCCGCGTAAACTTAACCAGTCCAGTGCGCCAATGATTGTCCAATAACTACTCCGCCGCAACCATATCCGCGCCGCCGTATTTGCGGTATAATTTCTCTTTGCTCTTGGGGTCTATATTGACCTTGGTGATGTCGCCGTCGGCCCACTCCATAACCTTTTTGTCCATGACGCTGTACCACCAATGCGGAAATGCGGCCATCAAGAAGCAGCCGCCATAGCCAGTAGGCAGGGAGGGTACATTATCATAATCGCGCAAAACATGGTAAGGGCGCATGGGGTTAGCATGGTGGTCGGAATGGCGCTGGAGATGTAGGAGACCCATATTTGACCACAGGTGATTGGTATTCCAGCTGTGTTTGGGTTGGCATTTTTCATATTTACCGTTCGGTTTTTTTGCCCGCATCAGGCCGTAATGTTCCACATAATTGGCTTGGGTCAGAGCGTACCAACCCATCATATGATGGGGGATGACAAACCAGAGAATGTTAGGGCCAAAAATAAAGGCTAGGGCTATAATCATGAGGAGTGTGCCAAAATAAATCTGTAAGACCTCATTATGAATAGACCAAAAGCCGTGTCCTTTTGCGGCTAAGCGCCGTTTTTCATGATGCAGGCCGCGTTTAATGGTGCCGGGGATTTCGCGCAACATGAACCGGTAAATGCTTTCGCCCATACGCGCGCTTGCCGGGTCTTCGGGGGTCGAGACCCAGACATGGTGCCCCATATTATGCTCAATATTAAAATGGCCATAGCCCATTAAAACATTGCCGATGCGGGCAAGGCCACGGTCAAATGGCCGGGTTTTATGACCAAGCTCATGGGTAAAAGCCAACATGGCACCACTGCCAGAACCAACACCGATTATTAGCGCTACAATTGCCCACCACGGCAAATCTTGCGTGCCAACCAGCCAAACAAAAGCAAAAAACGTGGCAAAGAAAATCGGGAAATGCGCAATAACATGCCAGCGGTAATAATTGTCTTTAATCATATCCTCGACAACGGCTTCGGGCGGATTGTGGGTATCCTCACCCAAAACTTTGTCAATTAAAGACGTAATAACATAAATATATATGGCCGGAAACCAGAGTATAAGCGGGTTTTTCCCAAGCGCAAAATATCCCCAAAATGTACCAAAATAAACAAAGACCCCGACATAACCAAGCCACCATAAATGTCGCTTTTTGTCCTTATAGACAACCTCATTCCCGTTTTCGTCAATGCCTGTAAATACACCTGCCATCACGCAACTCCTTTTTTTGGGCCTTTTTCTTGTTTTTTATTTTGCTCTGAAATATCCTCAAACGGCTTACAGAGATAAGCCATAGGCTTGATAGCTTCCAAAATAGTCGTAACCTTTGCCACATTGTGCGGCCCGTCCAAATCGTAGAAAACCCGCCGCCCGATTTTACGGGTTTGGCAAATGCCTGCCCGTTCCAACACAGCCAAATGCCGCGAGATAACGGAACGGTCTTGGGCAAGACCGTTCGCAATAGTACCTACATCACAGGCGCCTATGAGGACAAGTTTGCGGATTATCTCAACACGCGTTGGCTCACAAAGCGCCTTGAAAAACTTGGTGTCAAACACATCCAGTGCCGTTTGCGCCAACGCCATGTGTTCAGGAGATAAACTACGGTTTTCACTGTTCATCTGCCTATATATGCATATAAATGCACATATATCAAGGTCGTTTTTGTTTGCTAGCCATACACAGATGAATTTGTATAGCGGGCGGTGCTTGTAATATGAGTGCTAAACTTATTTTGCTATACGCCTTTCCATGCCCCGTGAAAACCGAGCGGTACGGCGTAGGGTAGTTCAAACACGGCCACCGGGCCGTCTTCCAGCCGTGCCGCATTTAGGATATTGAGCCGCGTGGCTTTGGTTTTCAAATTTAAGGTCGTACCAATGAGCCAACCATCATCTTCGCGTATACCGCCGGGGCGCGGGATAAATAAATGTTCTTCTACTATGCTGTGGGCGCCATAATTATGGCTGGCTATTTTCCCGGTTTCCAGGTCATGTTTCAACATAGACATTTGCCCGACTTCGTTCTTGTGGTTATCGCCAACGGTATAAAGATAGCGGGCATTGGTGCCTTGAAACCGCCCATTAAGTTGCGGAAACTCATGGGTAGCACGGTCGCTCAGGACAGAGCTAATCTCTGCGCTACCGTTCTTGCGCAACACTATATGGGTCAACTGCGCCGGGCTTACGTTAAATGTTTCCCCGCGCATTACGGCTCGGGCACCTTTCTCGATAAAACCGCTATCGCCCGTACAGGCACTAAAACGGATATCGCCTGATGTGTCTTCCCAAGCATTGCCGTAGTGAAATTGAAATCCAGGCGGCAGTTCAAATTCGCGGCGGTTGTCCAGATTGTCTTTCTCGACTACGATAACCCGCTGGCTTTCTTGTGGCAGCCATTTGAACATGCCGATAAATGTGTCGGCTTTTTGCACGGCCTGAAAGGACGGTACCACAAAAATAAGATGTCTCTTGGTCATGCAAAAATCGTGAACCATACCGCCGGGCACATTTTTCATAAGGTGCATACCAGTCAATTTTCCGCTAGGGGATATTTTATAAATCAACATGCGCTTACCGAACACATCCTGACCGAAATTCCACACCGATCCGTCCGTCTCTATTTTTGGATGAGCGGAAAACGGCATGCCTTTAAGCTCCGCCGCCCAGGTTTTTGCGCCGATGGTTTCCAACGTCGTGCCGTCGAGCCTGTAGGCCGAACCACCCTCCCATAAAGCCAACAGTTCACCACCTATAGGCAGGACGCTGGTGTTGGCGGTATTCACATCGTCTGGGCCGGTGATTGGTGCCGGGTTTTCGATTTTCGTACCAAAGGCGGAAACCATAAATTGCCCGGCCTTTTCTTCGCGCTCATATTTACCTGTGCGTACCATGCGGCCCGTGTGGGACACATTGCCGCCGTCAATATTATAGGCATGCACCATACCGTCGCCGTCAAACCAATGTTCAAGCCGGATCCCATCTCTCTCAAACAGAGCCGGGCCGTTGCGGTAAAATGTACCGGACAGTCCTTTGGGCATTTTACCGGACACCAATTTCATGTCCGGTGTCGCCAAATCCCGCGCCGGGGTCGAACGCCAGCCCAGTGCCCACGGATGTTTTTTGGCGGATTTGGCATAGCTTTCCGACACGCTCAAGGCTCCGGCTTTAACCCCGCACCCTGCCAAAATGCCTAGGGCTGCGCCGCCGCCAATCGTTTGCAGGGCTTGTCTACGTGAAAAGTGCATGTCCATTGTTCTACTCCTAGTTCAGGGTGATAGCGTGGGCGGTTTTCGCGCCGCTAATGGTGAATTTGGCATCCACCCATTTTGCAGGTCCCATTTTACCAACCGCATTATTGGAAAAAGCAAAGGGTTCGGTCGGGATGCCGAAAAGATTAGTGGCCATTTTCCCGTCGCCGTTCACATCGTGAAATAATTTGATGGCATATTCGCCGTCCGGCAGGTCGGAATAATTGATAATGACGGTGTCGGCTTTTACCTCAACCCGTGCGCCGCGTACACTGCCGCCGTTTTTATATCCGTCTTCACTGTTATAAAGTCCCGCCTGTACAATACCCTTGACGTCTTTAATGCCGCTCAAGGTGACTGTGATATTTGATGTACCGCTCACGCCTTCTTTAACGTAGTTTTCAGCCGCATATACAGGTGCTGCACTGGCGGTTACCAACAACATGGTCATCATTATATTTCTAAATTCGCGTTTCATTTCGTTCTCCAAATTACCGTTCCGGGATTGGAACAACCTGACTATGGCGGGAAAATTTGAGGACGGGTGCGGCGATACGTGAGAATGCATATTCGCTTCGTGAACAGCCGCCCTGCGCATCTCGCGGCACGTGAACAGCACAAGAAACCGCTTGCGAAGCGCCAGGTTTTTGGCATTGTCATTTGGCGAAGCGCCAAATACACTGCCAAATACACTGTTAGAACTACGCGTGCTAAGGCGGGATAAGGGGAATATGAAAAGCATTATTAAAAACATGGTGCCCATGCTAACCGTCTGTACAATCGCCGGCGTGATTTTAACGGTACTTGCCCCTTACGGCACATCTGTATTCTCACCAATTACCCGTTTCGTGTATTGGGTTGGTTTATGTCTGGCGGGTGGTTTTGGGGCCAGTGCCGCAAATGCAGTTGCTTATGTTCTCAAGCGCGAATTTGGTCCGTGGCAAATGGCGCTCGTCCAATCGGTAACGTCGACTTTGGCAGTGTCGACAATTATCCTGATTATGGCCTTGGCTACTTACGGAATGCCGAGTGTTAAAAACTTCTTCCAAACCATGTTTTATGTCTGGGTGATTGCGGCGGTAATCTCCAGTATTGGCGCATTGCTAAGCAGGCAAAAGAGCGGCAATCCGGCGCCTAAGCGTGCGGCGCTCTACGAACGCCTCCCGCCGCACCTGCGCAGTGCCGACATTTATGCCTTAGCCGCAGAAGACCATTATGTGCGGGTGATTACGGCGCGCGGAGGCGAACTTGTTTTGATGCGGCTATCAGATGCCGTCAAGGAAACCGCGCCGCTCACAGGTCTATCACCGCACCGCTCTTGGTGGGTGGCGGAGGCGGGTGTTGATAAAGTCAATAAATCTGAAATTATTTTACGCTCTGGGCAAACTGTTCCCATCAGCCGCACGGGCATGAAGCTGGTGCGCGAAGCGGGCTGGAAATAATTTATGCAGTCCGCCGTCAAGCCGTTCTCAATAAAATACAGACCTGACATTGATGGTCTGCGGGCTGTTGCCGTGCTGGCCGTGGTTTTTTACCACTTTAAAATTCCGCCGTTTTCGGGCGGCTTTGTTGGTGTCGATATTTTCTTTGTCATCAGTGGGTATTTAATCACAAAGCTTGTTTGGGGGCAAACCAAGGGCGGGACATTCTCGTTCAAAACATTTTATTTACGCAGGATCCGCAGATTGTTCCCGGCATTATTTGTGACGCTCGCGGGTACATTAGCTGCCGCCGCAATCCTCTTTTCGCCCGAACAAATGGCACGGCTTGGCAAGGTTAGTTTCTTTGCGCTGATCTCTTTGTCCAATATCGTGTTTTGGCGCGAAGCCGGATATTTTGATACGGACGCCGCCACCAAGCCGCTACTGCACACTTGGTCTTTGGGGGTTGAGGAACAGTTCTATCTGGTCTGGCCAGCCCTTATATTTTTGTGCGTTCTATATCTAAAGCGTGCCCATATTTTGGCTGTATTGACCGCTTTAATCGTTGTGGGCTTATTGGCAGCAGAATATGTTTTGAAAAAGGATGTGGACGCCGCGTTTTATTTAACCCCATTTCGGCTCTCAGAATTTGGTATAGGCGCAGTTTTGGTATGGTTGGACAAATATAGGCCAAGCAAAACAATGCTGGTCGAACTTATATTCGTTCTCGGATTGGCGCTGACCCTTGTGCCAATTTTCCTTTACACAGACCAGATACGTTTCCCTGGCCTCACGGCTTTCATCCCGTGTTTTGGCGCGGCTCTGTTGATTTTTGTCGCACCTGCATCCAAATTAAAAAGCCTATTGGCCAACAAGGCTATGGTCGCTGTCGGGTTAATCTCCTATTCACTATACCTCGTCCACTGGCCGCTCTATGTATTTGCTAAACAGGTCATTGGGGACATATCATTGGCCGTCGCCAGCGGGTTGATATTGGCGTCGATTGTGTTGGCGGCGGTATCTTACCGTTTTGTTGAAACACCGTTTCGCCGCAGCACCGATAAACCCAACCCATATAAATATTTGGGCACGCCTTTTGGCTATCTAGTTTCCGCCTTCATATTATTATCCGTCTCGGCCAGTGCTATGTTCAGCAAGGGTTGGAAATGGCGGTTTAGCGCACAGGTTAACGAGTTGGTTTCCTATAGGGAGGACTTTAAAACAACCAACCGCATGGGATCTTGCTATCAGGTCAAAAAAGCGACATGGCAGGACATCCCCCGCACATGCTACGACCCGTCCTTGGCTCCCGACAATGGCAAGCCGACATATTTATTGGTCGGTAGCTCCTTTTCAGCAGATTTGTGGCCTGGCCTGTCGCAGGTGTTAACAGATGTAAATTTGTTGCAAATTTCCAAAGCCGGATGTTTTTTTACCACTGTACACCTGCCCAAAAACTCACAAACCTGTAATGACCATAATCGGTTTGTATTTGACACTGTGCTAAAAAACTACCGTTATGATCTGGTGTTGATTTCTACAGCGGGCGTTCCAGGAAGACCATGGGATCAAACCAAGGCCATGTTCGAAGCTTATGACCAAGATTATGTGGTGTTTGGTATGCGCCCAAAATTTAGCGAGATGCCGCAAACACTCGTCGCAAATTACGGTCGCCGAGAAGGGTTAGAGGCCGAACTCACGCGCTTCGTATCTTACAAAAACGACGCCCGCTGGCGCGCCGCCCTCCCCCCGGAAAAGTTTTTCTCCATAGAAGATGCCATCTGCCCGACTAAAACCACCTGCCAATGGATCGTCGGCAACCACCTAACCTACCGCGATAAAACCCATTTCAACACTGAAGGTTCGGTGGTCGTAGCAGAAGTATTTAAAAAATGGCTGGCAGAGCGTTAGTAGAAATTTACGTCTCATCCACATCAAACATCGCCGCCCATTTCTCCGTCACTGCGCGCACCACATCTTCGTCCATCTTTATGACCTCGCCCCATTCGCGCTTTGTCTCTGCGCCTATTTTATTTGTGGCGTCTAGGCCTATTTTGGAGCCTAGGGACGGCTCGGTGCTGGCGAAGTCTAGATAGTCTATGGGGGTATTTTCTATGATTGTGGTGTCGCGGGCCGGATCCATGCGGGTCGAGACCGCCCACATCACGTCTTTCCAGTCCCGCGCATTGATGTCGTCGTCGACCACGATAATCCATTTAGTATACATGAATTGGCGCAGGAATGACCACGCCCCCATCATCACCCGCTTGGCGTGACCGGGATAGGCTTTCTTCATACTAATCACCGCAATGCGGTAAGAGCAGCCCTCTGGCGGCAACCAAAAGTCTATTATTTCAGGGAATTGTTGCTGCAAGAGCGGAATGAATATCTCGTTCAGCGCTTCGCCGAGCACGCTCGGCTCGTCCGGCGGACGTCCGGTATAGGTCGACAGATAAATCGGGTCTTTGCGCATGGTAATGGCGGTCAGTTTAAACACCGGGAATTTCTCGACCGAGTTATAATACCCCGTATGGTCGCCGTAAGGCCCCTCGTCCGCATATTCGTCGAGCATCACATGACCCTCAAGAATAATCTCCGCATGAGCTGGCACTTTCAGGGGCACGGTTTTACAGTCCACTAATTCCAATTTTTCACCGCGCAATAGCCCGGCAAATTGATACTCGCTCAAGGTTTCGGGAACAGGCGTCACGGCAGCCAATATTGTGCCGGGATCTGCACCAATCACCACGGCCACAGGTAATGGCTCCGGCTTTTTATCTTTCCACCGCGCATGATGTTGCGCGCCGCCCCGGTGTTTCAGCCAGCGCATAATCGCCTCGCGCGGCCCGCGTTTTTGCATACGGTATATGCCGAGATTATAATCGTCCAGCGCACTATCCCCCGGCCCTTTACTGACCACCAGCGGCCAAGTAATCAGCGGCGCAGGCTCCCCCGGCCAGCAGGTTTGTATTGGTAAAAGGTCGAGCGAAGCATCATCACCGAGCAACACCACTTCTTGGCACGGCGCTTTTTTCACCGTTTTTGGCTTCATAGTCATGGCGGTCTTGAGGATAGGGAGTTTACTCCACGCATCTTTCATACCGCGCGGCGGTTCCGGTTGGCGCAATGTTGCCATCAACTCCCCGACCTCGCGCAGTTCGGGCGATGTGGTTCTCTCAACCCCGCCCATAGTAACCCCCAGCGCCACCCGCTTGACCTTGGAAAATAAATTTATCAGGACTGGCATAGAGGATTTCGTTCCGTCCTCCTTAACCACATTTTCAAACAAAACCGCCGGCCCCGTCTCGACCAACCGCCGCCCAATCTCGGTCATCTCAAGCTCGGTTGACACAGGCTCGGTGACCCGCACAAGCTCGCCCTCGGCTTCCAGCTTGTCGATAAATTCACGTAGGGATTTATAGGCCATAACTAAGTTTCCAATTCGCTTGCAACATTTAGGAACTTATAGATGGTTTCCATTTCCGCGTCTGTAAAATTTTTGGAAAGTTTCTCGTCCAGTGTGCGCAGGCGCTGCATAACCTGTTCACGTTTCGCAAGGCCATCAGGCGTTAAATGCACGGTTTTGCCGCGCCCATCGCTTTGGAGTTTACGGCGCTCTACCAAGCCCGTTTTCACCATCCGGTCAACCAGCCCGGTAACCGCTGCATTGCCTGCCCCGACACCCGCCGCCAGTTCCGACAACTGACAGCCATTATGATAGCCCAAATACACCAAAGCCGTGGCCTGTGCAGGCTTAACCCCGACATCCGCCAACACCGCCCCCGCCCTACGCGACAAGCGGCCATAAGCATGGTCGAACACAGCGAATAATCTACGGTGGGTCGGGCGGGCTATGGCCATAGGTGTGTCTCACTTTCGCAAGAGATATTCCACATCTAAACTATTATGTCACCCTTTAAGACGGTACAAAATCCAGCGCTACGCCGTTATTGCAATAGCGCAAGCCCGTTGGTTTGGGGCCGTCTTTGAAAACATGGCCTTGGTGAGCGCCGCATCTGGCGCAGTGATATTCGGTACGCGGAACCAGCATTTTGAAATCGCGCTTGGTTTCGATATTGCCTTTGATTGGCTGCCAAAAACTCGGCCAGCCTGTGCCGCTTTCATATTTGGCGACACTTTCAAACAAAGGCAAACCACAGGCGGCACAGTTAAATGTGCCGGCGCGTTTTTCACTATTCAGCGGAGAAGAGCCGGGGCGTTCGGTGCCCTCTTTGCGCATGACATAAAACTCTTGCTCGGTCAGCCGGGTTTTCCACTCGGATTTCTTGATAGCTTTCCAGTCGATATTCGAACTCATTTTCATATCCTTCTCAGTATGCTTTTCGCCCTTATCATTATGAGCATAGCTTACCCCTGTGCCAAGTCCACCTGCCGCCGCCAAGGACGCACTCGCAATTACAAAATTTCTACGGTTCATATTGGGGTTCATATTGGTCTCCATTTTGGGACTTTATACCGACATTTACGATTAACCGCACTACACGGATCATAACAAATTCGCGAGGCTTGGTAGAGCAAGGCCAAAAACAAGCAGCAATCCTGCCGTCCGGTTTGATTTGAATAATTGCAAGCAGCTTGCGTTATTATCGGGTTTTATTTTCTTAAACTGCCAAAACAGGTGTAACGCAAATGGCAATATTACCAGAATTGGGGCGATGATAAAAGTCGCCATATCTGAATGCATAGTCAAAATCACTGCGTTCAATATCAAAATAACGGTAATGGTATACAGCCACCCAATCCATTTTTTTGCTTTATCGCCAAACAACCGTGCCGTAGATTTAACGCCTATCATGGCGTCGTCCTCTACATCTTGGCAGGCATATATCGTGTCATAACCAATCGTCCAAAATACCAGCCCGGCATAGAGCAAAAACAGGGGTAAACTCACCACCCCCGTCTTGGCCGTATAAGCCACCAAGACCGCCCAATTAAATGTCAGCCCAAGCCAGGCTTGCGGCCAATAGGTGATGCGCTTTATGAACGGGTAAGCCGCCACCAATGCCACAGACGACACGGCAATAATTTGAGCCAAGCGCGGGAAAAATGCCAATACGGCTAGCCCGACCAAGCATTGCATCACCAGCCAAAGCCAAGCTTGCTTTACGGTTACGCTCCCTGCGGGCAAAGGTCTCAACGCAGTCCGTTCGACCTGTTTATCCAAATCCCGGTCAACAATATCATTATAGGTACACCCCGCACCCCGCATAGCTACGGCACCAATAGCTATCAGCACAGCCCATTTCACATCCGCTGACGAAAATCCGACGCTCAAAGCCGCAAAGCAAATCCCAATCCAGCCCGGCAGAGCCAGCAACCAAAACCCGATGGGGCGGTCATAGCGCGATAGGCGCAAATAAGGGCGCATACGTTCTGGCATATGCTCAACCCAACCGCCTTGTACGCTGTCTTTTATGGTTTGGTCTTGTGTCACGCAATTATCTTTCATTTTCGCCTGTAGGGTGGATTAGCGCTCTTGCGCGTAATCCACCGCGCGGTGGGTGCCAAAGGTGGATTACGGCGGAGAGCCTAATCCACCCTACATTCTTGACTAATTAGGGGGTGATTAGCACAGAAATTTCGACTATAAAGCCCCTATGAGAAAGTTTTACAAATTGCCGCGCCTATATGTAATGGATGCTTTGGCGTGCGGCGGCACGCTTGTCTTTGACAAAGCTCAAAGCCATTATCTGGCGCGGGTGCTGCGCCGCAAAATTGACGACCAAGTCCGCCTATTTAACGGACGCGACGGTGAATATTTGGCCACGATTTCGCAAACTTCTAAGCAAAAACTAACTTTATCCGTAGACGAGCAAACCCGCCCCTTTAAACCTGCACCCGACATCTGGCTGTTGTTTGCGCCAATTAAGCCCAAGCGCAATGTGTTCAGTGTCGAGAAAGCCACAGAGCTGGGCGCTGCGCTCATCCAACCCGTCATCACCGCCCGCACCACCGCCAAAATCAACATGGATAAAATGCAAGCCCATACCATAGAAGCCGCCGAGCAAACTGAACGGCTCGACCTACCCTGCTTAGGCGAGCCGCAAAAACTGGCGGACTTATTGGCAGACTGGGACGAAACTCGCACCTTGATATTTGCCGACGAAGCGGGAGACGCAAAGCCTGCCGCCAAAACCCTGGCCAAAATCAAAGCCCCCGCCGCAATTCTCATCGGCCCCGAAGGCGGCTTCACAGAGGCGGAGCGCCAAACCCTACGCGCCAAATTTTATTGCACCCCCATAAGCCTAGGCCCCAGGATCCTACGCGCCGACACCGCCGCCGCCGCTACCTTGGCGCTGTGGCAAGCGGTGAGTGGGGATTGGTAATGTGTTTAGCCCGTGACAGGCTTGCAATTACAGGTTAAACTAAAGTTCAAGGATGAATGACAGTATTGGGAGATAATATGCAAAACTGGTTTGCCAAGAGTGTTTTAATATTGATGTTTGCCGTGCAGGGAACCCATTTCGCGCAGGCTGCGCCAGCACACAAGAGCTTAAGACAATTTACGCAAGTTATAAAACGGCAATTGACAGCGGCGATTACAAGCAAGCTTATGTCATTGCCCAGGACGTTTGGGAGGCCTCGGAAACCAGTTTGGGCGCCTCTAAACAAACCGGAGATTTTGCTTATAATTATGCCGTACTTGGCAAAGCATTCACAGGGGTTTCGCGCCATAAAACTGTTGAAAAAGCTTTTGAGCGAAGCTTGGAGCTTGTTAATTTACACGGCACGAAAGCCAATGAGATTAGCTTACAAAGACAAGTCGATTTTGCTTTATATTGGACGCAGATAAACAAACGGAAAAAAGCAGAGGCATTGCTGGCAAGTGCAGAAAAACTGGCGCAGTCTGCGGGTTTAACCCACTCAAAACCTTATGCACTTTTAATGTCAGAGAAATCAGGCATGGTCTATAAAAAGAAAAAATACCAAAATGCAGAAACATATGCCCAAACCGCCCTTGATATTTATGAAACCCTGAACCTGTCAAATACGAAAGGTGCTTATGAAGCAATTTACAAACGAGCCTTGGCACAAGTGAAATTAAAGAAATGGCGCCCGGCAATGCTCGAGTTTGAGAAAATATACACCAATATGGACGGCGTTTTAAAGCCAACAAACGCTCTTGTGGGAAAAGCATTTTTGCAAAGTTCTACACCCAAGCGTGAATATGTTAAAGAAAACGACATCAAGCGCACAGACTTGGTAGATGTGTTAAGCTGTTTCAGATGCTGGCCCAACTTTGATATAAAGCATCGGCCAAATCTCAAAAAGGGGCATGGATTTCGCTATAAAAGAGTTGCACCCCAAATGCCGCCGGGGGCGCTGGCTTCAGGCTTTGTGGTACTGATGTATGATGTGGACGAAAAGGGCACGCCGGAAAACGTCCGTATCGTCCAGGCCTCACACAGAAAAATGTTTGATAAAGCCAGCGTGTACGCATTACAGCAATGGAAAATCACGCAATCTGATACAGGCAAAACGGTGACCAATATGAAAGACCTTGTTACACAAATGACATTTATGTTAACGGGTCGTCGGGGGCAGTTGCTTGATTTTTATGGACGCGAAATTGAAAAATAGTGTATAGGGGGGCATGAGCAACTCTGCCCCACCATTCGCCTTATTCATTCGCGGCTCCAATGCCGTTATTTTCGATTTATCTGATCAGCTCGGCTTCGAGATGCCGATGCAGGCTTTGGCCGTATCCGTATTCGAAGACGGGGCTGATATGATGTTTGTGCAAGCATTATTTGAAACCGAAACTGAGGCACGGGCTTGTGCGGATGCATTAGATTTGGCCGGGCTTGAGCATTCAATCTCCCGGTTGCCGGACGAGGATTGGACATCAAAATCCCAAGCCGGATTGCCGCCCGTTGAGGCGGGGCGGTTCTTTATTTATGGTGCCCATGATGGGGATAATATCCCTATGCATACGCCTTACCCCATACGCATAGATGCGGGACTGGCTTTTGGGACAGGGCATCACGGCACGACCAAGGGCTGTTTACTGGCGTTCGAGGATTTATGTGCGCCGCGCTCTAAGGTTAAGAAAATCGCCCATTGGCCAGAGACTATTCTCGACCTTGGTTGTGGGTCGGGCGTACTCGCCATTGCTGCGGCAAAATCTCTGAACCGTGCCGTGTTGGCGTCTGATGTTGACATGGACGCGGTGGAGGTAACCGCCGAGAACGCCTGCATCAATGATGTGGGTGGCCGCGTTACCGCCGTGCAAGCAGACGGTATTGCCGGGACAGATAAATTCGATCTGATCTTTGCAAACATCTTGGCCGGGCCGTTGATGGTATTGGCGCCGGATATAACTGAGGCATTGGCAGAGGGCGGCCACGTAATTCTTGCTGGACTGCTTGACGCGCAAGCGGATAAAGTTATCGCGTGTTATATGGCCTGTGGTTTACACCTCGTGCGGCGCGCTAGCCTTGACGGTTGGACTATTCTAACGATGGCGTATTTGCACAAACTCTAGTGCATATAAACGCAGATAAGCCGCCAAGCCGTGGGGGCTGTCCGATTGGGTGCGCTCATCATCAAGCGCCGCAATAAACGCTGCCAAAGCGCGTCCATCTTTTTCCGCCGCCTCATCTATAACGTCCCAAAATTCAACTTCCAGCGCAATAGACGTGCGGTGAGCATGGATAGATATTGAGCGTTTTTGCTTAGGTTTTGTCATCTAGCTTGTGCGCGTCTATATGCTCGGTTTGTTGCGTTTTTTCAAAGTCGTCTAGTCGTTTATCTGACTTTCTGCGCCCAAATTTCTTGCGGTTTTCTGCGGCCTTGATTTCTTTCTTGGCATAGCCCGCACGTTTCTTTGCTGCTTTGAAATTTATGACATTGTCTGTCATTTTTTAGGGCCAATCATTAGTTTGGGTTTCACTACTTTGTCAAATTCGGCTTCGGTGACAAAACCAAGGCGCACGGCCTCGACCCGCAGAGTAGTACCGTTTTTGTGAGCAGTTTTTGCGACTTTTGTCGCATTATCATAGCCGATGGTCGGGGCGAGAGCGGTGACCAGCATCAATGATCTATCGAGCAGGGTTTTGATCTGGTCTTCATTGGCCGTAATACCAACGACACAGCGCTCTGCAAAACTGACGCAAACATCGGACAAAAGACGAATGCTCTGATCCATATTATAAATCATAACCGGCTTGTAGACGTTAAGCTCGAAATGGCCTTGGGAACCTGCCACGGTCATGGTGGTGTTATTGCCCATGACTTGGGTGCAGACCATGGTCATGGCTTCCACCTGGGTCGGGTTGACTTTGCCCGGCATAATGGACGAGCCGGGTTCATTGGCCGGCAGGGAAATCTCTCCAAGGCCGGAGCGCGGCCCGGAGGCGAGAAAGCGGATGTCGTTGGAAATTTTATATAAGCTGGCCGCCACAGTGTTGAGCGCACCGTGGCACGAGACGAATGCATCATGGGCGGCGAGGGCTTCAAACTTATTGGGTGCGGTTTTAAACGGCAATTTGGTATAACTCGCCACTTCGGCGGCGAACATTTTGGCGAAAGCTGGTTTGGTGTTGAGGCCAGTGCCAACCGCCGTGCCGCCTTGGGCAAGGGGCATTAATTCTTTTAGTCCCGCTTTGACCCGCTTAATCCCGTAGTCCATTTGCGCCACATAACCGGAAAATTCTTGGCCTAATGTGACGGGTGTCGCATCTTGGGTGTGGGTACGCCCAATTTTGATAATCTTCTTAAATTCTTGGGATTTATCGTTCAGCGCATTACGCAAAACCGCCATAGCGGGCAGAAGGCGGTGATGGATTTCCTCGGCGGCTGCGATATGCATAGCGGTCGGGAAGGTGTCGTTGGAGCTTTGCCCCATATTGACATGGTCATTGGGGTGTACCGGGTCTTTGGAGCCGACAACGCCGCCCAGAATTTCAATGGCGCGGTTAGCGATAACTTCATTGGCATTCATATTGCTCTGGGTACCTGAACCCGTTTGCCACACGGAAAGCGGGAAATTATCATCTAATTTGCCTTCTGCCACATCAGATGCGGCGCGGACAATGGCTTTGGCGCGTTTGGCGTCCAGATCTTTGAGGGCGCGGTTGGTCAGGGCGGCAGAGCGTTTGACAATGCCCAGCGCACGGACAACCGCTTTTGGCATAATCTCGATACCAATGGGAAAATTGATTAAGGAGCGCGCCGTTTGCGCCCCATAATATTTATCTGCCGGAACCTTCAGCTTGCCAAAACTATCGGATTCGGTTCTGGTCGCATTTGAGCGTGTCTTTGTCATGAGTATTCTCTGTAATTGGCCCTGTAAATGTAATTGCCCTGCAAACTTAACTATTTCTTACGAAAGGCATCAAGGCTGACGACTTTGTTTGCATCATCTTGCTTTTCGTCTTTTTTGGCACCCTTTTTAGCCGCGCCCTTTGATTTTTCGGCCTTTGGCTTTTCCGGGTTCTTTTTTGGTTTTGGCGTAGACTTAACTGCCTGAGGGCTTGAATTGGGTTTTGCTGCGGGTTCTGGATTTAGCTTGGCCAAGGTCAGGGGTGTTTTTGGTTTGGCCTCGACCGCGTCGCTCATTTCTTCGGGTGGGTCGAACTGCATAGCGAAGCCGACGCTCGGGTCGTGAAATCGTGTGATTGCTGTGTAGGGGACAGACAAATATTTTGGCACGCCACCAAATTTCAAAGTGACTTCAAAACTATCGTCATGAGCCTTTAGATCCCAGTACTGGTGCTCAAGCACTATGGTAACTTCTTCGGTATACTTTTTCGCCAAACTTTCGTCGATGTCCACCCCTGGATAGCGGGTTAAAAACGTAATGTAAAAATGATGGGCGCCGGGCAAGCCGTCCTCGCGGATTACACGGCGAATGGCATCACGCACAACGCCCCTAAGAGCCAATTGCGTCATGCGGTCATAATTCATCAAATCTTGTGACAAGGTCATCCTCCTTAGTATTAGCGCTAACTTACGCTTTCCAAGTAAATATGCAACCGTGATTTCGGGAGAGAATGCCCAAAATCGCGCGCCTATAAAGGGGTGTAACGACTAATTAAGCATAAAGAGCAGGCGAATTTTAAGCGTTTTGGCATAAAGAATGCCCAGTTAAAGATATTATGTGGATCAGAATGTTATGACAGACATAATCGCAGACATGCGGGATAAATTGCAGGATGACACACCGCCGCCCCGGGGGCGTTTGGCTTGGCTTGGCTCTGTGCGCATGTTGGTGATTACCATTATTGCACTTGGCTATGCCTCGACCATGCCGCGCGGGCCAGGCAATGCAGAATATTTCAACATGTTTGGTTACGACCCTAGCTGGTATGGCATTCAAATTATCTTTATGATCAGTGGATTCTTGGCCTTGCGCAGTTTGCATCGGCACGGGTCGGCTGGTAAATTATTGTTGTCACGCATGGGGCGCAATCTCCCGGCTTTGGCCGTATTTGCCGGCATTGTGATTTTGGTATTGTTCCCTTTATTCGGTGTTCCACTGGGTTCAGGTGAGACCCGGCTTGACCAGCACATGTGGTATTTCATTAAAGTGGTCTCTTGCTTTGATCCGGCTGTCGTTACGCCCGGCCTACTCGACAATGCGCTGTATATGTGTATCGTACAGGGGGGTATTTGGACATTTCGCTGGGGGTTAATCGCATTTTGTGCAACGGCTTTACTGTGGGCTCTTGGCGGGTTGAGAAACCCGCGTATGTTGGCTCTGCTCGCACTGGGCATGACTATGCTGTATGCTGCGATTGTGGTTTTTTCTGTCCATAATCCTGACGTGGTATTTGGACATTTCATGGGAGCTTTGGTCACTGGTTTGCGGCTCGGCTGGATGTATATGGTCGGCATGTGTCTTTATGCTTACAGAGAGACCCTGCCCCGTTCATTGGCCATACCGTCCGGTTTGCTGGCCTTGGCTGCCGTACAATATCTATTCTTGCCCTGGACACCTTTCATCGAAATTAGTGCCGAAATCGGCCTCGGATATTTGGTGTTCTTGGCTATGACAAGCCGCCTGCAAGTGCCAAAGCGTATTGGTAAATTGCCGGACTTGTCGCTCGGGCTTTATATTTACAACTGGCCTGCTGCGCAAATCGTTTTGCTCATGCTACCGACCTTAACTCCGTACAAACTCTTTGCCGTATCATTTCCGGTTACAGTATTTTTATCTTATGTCACATGGCGTCTGGTCACCCGGAAAATCAACTTTAGCCTTGGCAGATTTTTACAGCCTCAATCCGCGTAGCGCTTATCTATTGCCATGGTCATCTCGCGTTTCTTAGCCCCGCTGAGTGCGGCACATAACTGAATGCCCTCCAAAGTTTGTGCCAAAGAACGTTCATAGCCTGCGATTAATTCGGTTTTACGATTGAAAAATGTTTCAACCTCGGTCATTTTTTGTGTACCGCAAAACCCACTTGCATAGCGCGGCATGCGCCCGCGTCTGACATCGGCAACCCGGTTTTCAACAAATGTATCAAAGTTTTCCTGGAACCAAACCCATGTCTCCGGACGTGTTTCAGGATTGCCCATAAATCCTGCAACCAAACTTCCAGCCTGACGATTGGTGAAAGCGTCTTTGTTAGACAGAGCCTCCGCCAACAATTTTGTGACCAAAGCAGGGTTTTTCGTAGATGCGAGCGCCCGCACTGCACCGCTTTTTTCAGCAGGGGATCCGGATTTTGCCAATTTCATAAGTGCCGGCAAAGCTACTTCGCCGCGCGCTTTAAAGGCTTCGGCCAGCCCAAGCCCGCGCATTTTCGGTGACAGTGCAGATTTATCTGCGTCGCCGTCAAGGCCGAGATATTGTGCGCCTGCGTCTGCAAAGCTCCGCGCTAAATCTGTGTCATTGCCGATATTGACCAAGCGGCTGGCCAAGGTTGGCGCGAGCAGGTTGGCCTCCATGGTTTTGGCGTCTTTGATAACACTGTAGCGGTCTGCATATAATTCGCGGGTGAATTTGGCCAAATCACCATGCGCCCATTTATCTACGAGATTGTTTTTCATGCCCGCTAGCGCATTGCCAGCCTTAAGGGCTACATCATATTCACCGGACTTAGCAAAGGCTGCCAATCCGTCCAGATATGTGTCTGCGGCCATTTTGTTGGCCTTAAATGCGGCTTCGAAACTATCCAGCACGGACAGGAGTTCTCTCCTGTTGAGGGCGTCAAGATTGCTGAGTAAATTCGCCCAACCACCGCTATCCAGAGAGAAGCGGTAATAGCCAGCCCCGTTCGCATTCAAGGTTATCCAGCTCGGGCAAGTTTCGGATTTGAGGGAGATTGTGGTTTTTTCGCCTTCCAACATAGTGCAAGTTTTTTCGCGCTTACCGTCCGCAGCATAAGACGCACAGACCGGGATTTTCCAGCGTTGACCTTGCTGGACTGCGGAGCCGTGGGGGGTGTAACGGGACTGTGCCAAAGTCAATTTGCCAGTTTTACAGTTCACCGCGCCGCTGACCATGGGCAATCCCGGTTGGTCAACGAAACTTTTTAGCGCAGGCACGACCATATCATTGCCTGAGCCGTCTGCGAGAGATTGGAAAAAATCATTTGCGCTGGCGACACCATCGGCATAGCGCTCCATATGTAGGCGCACACCTTTGCGAAATACGTCTTCACCCAAATAGCTTTCAAACATAGACAGTACACCGCCGCCCTTGCGGTAAGTAATGCCGTCAAATTGATCCATGACATTTTCCGTGCGCACCAGCGGCTCGCGTATACTGCGGGTGCTGGCCAGACTGTCCGTTCCCATAACGCCGAGCGCGCCCTTGAGCGTCTGTGCGCCGAATTTATAATCGGGCGCCCAAGCGGTAACGGCTTTATTGCCCATCCAGGTGGCAAAGGCTTCGTTAAGCCAAATGTCTTCCCACCACACGGGTGTAACCAGATTGCCAAACCATTGATGCGCCAATTCGTGAGCGTGGACGCTGGCATAAGCACGGCGTTGGCCAAGGGAGGATTTTTCGTCCATCAGCAATAAAAACTCGGTATAGACAATAGCACCAGGGTTTTCCATGGCACCAAATGCGTATTCCGGTGCGGCGATTAAATCCAGCTTTTCATAAGGGTAGGGGCTACCAAAATAGTCTTCCATAGCCTCTAATATCCCCGCCGTATTTTTGAGGGCATAAGTCATGTTTTTGCCTTCGCCCCGCGCCGCAATACCGCGCAGAACAATGGGGCGGTCGCGTAAATCTGTCGCTGGTAAATCAGCGTATTTCACAACATCCCAAGGGCCAACGCCGAAGGCCAGTAAATATGTCGGCAAGGGTCTGGTGGTGGCAAAACTGTGTTTAACCATACCGTTTGCCAAAGCTTCGGTTTTTACCTCCGGTGTATTGGCATAGACGAAATCGTCCTTGGGCGCGGTGATGGACACGGAGAATGGCACTTTAAAGCGCGGCTCGTCAAAACCTGGGAAAGCTTGACGCGCACCTATGGCTTCGAACTGGGTGATGACATAGCTATCGTCCCCGCGCACGGATTTATAGGCTGAGTTAAGCTTGGTATTAAACGGAGTTTCGTAAGGAATGACCAAGGTAACAGCCCCCGGCCCAATGGGGGTCGCCGTATTGAGAGAACCGACTCCGGACGGTGCTTCGGACCGGGGCACTTCGATATACTCCATAGGAACTTGCGAGCCGTCCGCCAATTTGGCGACAGCACCGCTGGCGGTTATGGTTTGTCCGTGCAGCCATATTTTGCTGGTGGTTTTTTTGATATTAACGTCAATAGTCACGGTGCCTGAGAAACTATCAGCCCGGGGGTCAATGGTCATATCTAGGGCATAGCGCGCCGGGGTGACATTATCGCCAAGTTGGGCATGGGGGACGGCATTTGGGTTTGGGGTGTGTGTTTCCGCCGTGGTTTGTTTTTGCGGCGCACCGGGTTTATCCGTACAGGCGATGAGTAAACTGGCCACTGCCACGCTACCAATAATTGATTTTATATTCAACATAACACACTCCTATTTCCCTAAAACGGTAAACGGCGGGCACTGGTTTGTCACGTTAAAAAGCTAGCCCTTAAGCGTTTCCAGTAAGGCTTCGATATTGCTATTCAGCCCCGTGTCTTCGGCGCGCAGCTTGTCGATGCGTTTGACGGCGTGGATTACCGTTGTGTGGTCGCGGCCCCCGAAGCGTCTGCCAATGTCGGGCAGGGAGCGGGTGGTCAGCATTTTAGAGAGATACATGGCGACTTGGCGCGGGCGCGCAATGGCGCGGGCGCGGCGTTTGGATAGCATTTCTTCCATGCTAATGCCGAACTGCTTGGCGGTCGCGCGCTGGATTTTATCGACAGTGGGTTTGGCTTGCCCAGTGTAACGGGAATGAGCCAATGCCTCTTGTATACTTTCCAAAGTCAGCGGTTTTCCGAGAAATTCGAGCCGTGCCACGACCTGATTAAACGCACCCTCAAGATCGCGCGGTGTGGCATTGATGCGGGCGGCCAAATGATCGCGCGCATCCGTTGGCATGGCCAGAGCCGGATGGCCGCCAGCACGGCGGCGCTCTATTAATCTGTCAAGAATGCGCAAGCGCAATTCATAATCCGCCGCGCCAATATCGCATAATAACCCGCCGCAGAGATAGGATTTAAGTCGCTCGCTCGCTTTATTGATAGCTTGTGGGTGACGATCCGATGCTAATAGGATTTGCTTGCCGCTATCCACCAGAGAAATCAATGTGTGCATCAGTTCTTCTTGTGACCCTGGCTTGTCGGCAATGAAGTGCGCGTCATCAATAATCAACAAATCCACATCCCGCAAGCTGGACTTAAAGGCGTCTATCTCGGTGCGGCCTTGGGCGCGGACGGACTGTACAAATGAGGCCACAAAATCTTCTGACGAGATTAAGCGCACACGCCGGGTCGGGTCTTTTTTGGCCGCTTCCGCTTTAACCGCATAGAGCAAATGGGTTTTTCCCATGCCGTGTGGGCCGTGAATAATGATGGGGTTATATTGGCTGTCGCGGGCGTTAGCTACCCGCCTTGCAACGGCGAAAGCGAGTTCATTCGGGACGCCGACAACAAAATTATCAAAGGTAAACCTGTCTTTATTCTGTCCAGTGTTTTGACCAGAGTTTTGACCAGAGTTGAGAATTGGGTCTTGGTTCTGGTTTTGAGGTTTGTTCACAAAGCTCTGTGGCGTCATCGATTTTTGTGTAGCTTGAAAATTGTTAGCATCTGTTTTTGTCTGCATTGACGCAGGTTTCAGCGCTGCCCTAGCTCCACTCCCGATTTCCACACGGCGTGGGTCGCATTCAGCCCACAATTTACGCACCAAATCACCGTATTTTCCGTCTATCCTGCCTGCAACAAATTTGGACGGCGTATTGAGGACAATGTTAATTTCATCCGCAGATTGCAAGGACAATTGCCCGGTCCAAGACATGTGTACCCGATCTCCGAGAATGGCGCGTAACTTGTCTTGAACTTGCCGCCAAATTTGGTCGGGAGTTTCTAAAACATGGGTGTTTGCGCCAATTTTGTCGCTCGGTTTCTGTGCAGATGATGGTTCGGTTGGGGCTTGATTGTCCCGGCCAAACTTATCGTCAAAATCACTCACTGAAACCCCCGAACGGTAGCGTTGGCTAAAACGGTGCAATCGTTCTAACCTATTGAAATATATACAAATAATAGTAATAATCAGAGAAAAAACCCACGCTCATCCTCTAATCCTTATCAGGCCTCACCCCCTGCCTCACTCTTGCTGCTGGTTCTTCCCTGACCCCTTTAAAGCGCCTTTGAGGCGGGGCGTCAATGGGGTTTTTTTGTGATTCGTTAAGATTCAACACTTGACAGAAAAAAAGTTAATTTTCACGGGCATTTGTCCATTAAAAAAAATACAGAAAATTTTGAAAAAAGTTTTTAACTCTCTTTATAGTGGTAATTCAAAAATTGAATCCAAAACGTCTTGCGAGTCAGGTTTTAGGCCTAAAAAAACCCGGCCAACAGGCCGGGTTTAAAATAATTGAATAAATTCAGAAACCCTTACGCAGACATAGCCTTAACACGCTTGCTTAAGCGGGAAATTTTCCGCGATCCAGTGTTTTTGTGGAAGATGCCTTTGCCAACGGCGCGCATCATAGCTGGCTCTGCGGCACTTAAAGCGGTTTTGGCTGCGGCTTGATCGCCTGCTGTGATCGCGTCTTCGACTTTGCGGAGATTAGAGCGCACGCTGGTACGGCGATTTTTGTTAACTGTTGTTTTGCGCGCCATTTTGCGGACGCATTTTTTAGCAGATGATGTGTTAGCCATGTTTTCCTCGTTAGATGCCATATTTTGGCGTAATTTTGAAGTGCGCATATAGACCCACGGTGCATCCCCGTCAACTGTCTTCTGACAGCCATGTGCGTTTTTAGATTTATATCAGATGAAAGTCCAGTTTTTGCATCTCGGTTCCGTTGATAATCAGGGAAAGTTGGTGTTTGCCTGGATGAAACACGCGCGTCGTGATAATTTTAAAAGATTGTTTGCGAGTTATGACCGTTTCGGATTTTGCGCCATAGTCCTTTTCGCTAATCTTGAAGACTTTGCGAGACAAGCTAGCATTGGCTTTTTGGTAATACAGCCCGTATTCCAGCCGCAATTTTGAGATGCTTGCGCTTGTATTGACCAGTGTAAAGGTAAATTTCAGCGCTCCGCCTATTTCGACTTTGGGGGTCAGGATATGAAAACCCTTGATGTGGATATCCTCTACGGAGCCAAACCCAAACAGTGCCATGATTTCCGCTCCGCCTTGCTTGAGCAAGGTGCGGCTGGCATGTTTAAGCAAGCGGTCAGTGTCCAAACTCGCACCTTGCCACCGCTTGGCAATGCTAATAACCAGGTCGGGATTATCCTTGGATATATCATTGAGGTTATTGGCAACGCTTCTGCGCACCGATTCGGATGGGTCATTTTTCAAGGCTTCGAGAATGGGCATGATAGGTGCCGGGTTTTTTTTGAAAGACGGAATGGCCATAGCCCAGGGCAATCGCGGGCGGCTACCCTCGGATGCCAGCCGCCGCACGGACGGATGGTTGTGTTTCGCCCAAACAAGCATTCGTGTGACCATTTGCATTTCGTATTTGATAATAAAAGGGCGCACAGCAAATTCACAACTGGTAAATTTGGTCACCGTTTCGAAAGCTGTCACCGAAATATCATAATGCTTCAGCCCGTAAACTTCCATAAAGTCTGGGAAAAACATATATTCAATACTGTCCTCTTGATAGCCGTCTTTTTGCAATTGGGCGATGGTTTGCAATATTGTCTCTACTTGCGAATTGTAATCGCCAGGCAAATGGTCATTGAGCACAATAGAGATGTGCCGCATCCGCGCTTTTAACTCCCGGCTTTCCCAGTCGCCGTCAAAAATATTCGCGAGGAATGCGGTCTTGTCAAAGCCGGGCACGGTTTTTTGTAAAGTGTCCGTAAACCCAGCGAAAAAATCCGCACTGTAAATGTTTTTGAAAAGTTCAGCCATGTTTCCTGTCTAGCACAATACCCCTGACACCAGTATGTCAGGAATGGTTTTTGATGTGCAATTCTTTCTTCCTCCGTTTTTTACGGGAGAAGAAAGAACAGAAAATCTCACACCTATTTATTATTGAAGTGCGGTTTGCGCTTCTCTGCGAAGGCTGCCATGCCTTCTTTTTGGTCTTCGGTGCTAAACATAGCCTGGAACAGGCGGCGTTCGAAGTGAATGCCTTGGGATAGGGTGGTCTCGAAAGATGTGTTGATGGTTTCTTTGGTCATCATGGCGATGGGTCGGGACTGTGCCGCGATTTTTTTAGCGGCTTCAATCGTGGTTTCCATAAGGTCGTCCAAGGGCACGACACGCGATACTAACCCACAAGCATGAGCCTCGTCCGCTTTCATCATCCGTCCGGTCAGGCACATATCCATGGCTTTGGATTTGCCGACGGCTTTGGTCAGGCGTTGGGTGCCGCCTGCGCCGGGCATAACGCCTAAATTAATCTCTGGTTGGCCGAATTTGGCATTGTCCGCCGCAATGATAAAATCGCACATCATGGCGATTTCGCACCCGCCGCCCAAGGCATAACCTGCTACAGCGGCGATAATAGGTTTTCTGAACCGGGCAACAGATTCCCAGTACAGTTCGAACACATCGTGTTTATACATGCCTAGGAAAGTGCCGTCTTTAAGTTCAGTAATATCCGCACCAGCGGCAAAGGCCTTTTCGGAGCCGGTTAATATGACGCAACCAATTTTGTCATCCGCCTCCAATTTGGTTAGAGCGTCGTCCAACTCCGTAGTCAATTCGGCGCACAAGGCGTTCAGGGCTTTGGGGCGGTTCAGTTTAATAATGCAAACGCCCCCACCATTACTGCCCAAGTCTTTAGTTACTTCGAGTGTATTATAGGTCATGTGGACTCCTAATGAAATTCAAGCTTGGCATTTTAAGTGTTGGAACCAAAGAGTCACGGACTATTTAGGCAAATATCGCCAATATCAAAAATACGGCAGTACCAAGTGCTAGGGATATAACGGTCTTGCGGCGATAAGCTCGCGCCAATAGCCCGACCAACACGCCCCCAAAAACGACAATGATAAGGGCGAAGGCAACCAGCTTTTGATAAAGTTTGAACAATTTGGGGCCGTGACCTTTATGCAGTTCGATCATGGAGCCTTGCAAATTCGGGGTCATAAATGCGGCCCTAAGCCCGTCCTTGGTCTGGTTCATTTCGATATAGCGGCGCGAGGTTGGGCGTAGGTGGATTTTATCGTTCCCGCGTGTTTTGACATATTCAAACCGGTGCGTAATCCCAGCGTCCGCTAGCAGTGCCCGCACATCGGCATCAAGTGTATCCGATTTAAAATCCAAAGCGGCAGAAGCAGGTAGCTCAATCATCTGCGCCATTGTCTGTCCTTTATTGCCAAATAAATACAGCCCGCCCGATATGGCAACAAGGAAAAATGCCGGGGTCATAAAGGCGGCAAATAATAAATGCACGGTCACGAGGAATTGGCGAAGCTTGATGGGCGAAATTTTGGATGTGGTCATGATAATGTTCTCATTTCTTGATTAAATGTGGGCGGCGTAGTTTAAGCAAATTCATAATAGTCTTCGAATAGCCTCTGGGCAACAAAGCACGGATTATTTTTGACACTTATCACAGTAAAAGCTGGATCTGCCAGATTGTTTTATGCGGCTTATTGTCCCCGCACAGGTTTTTGTCGGGCAATCATCCCCCTTATGGTCGTAGACTTTGAACCTGTGTTGGAAATAGCCCAGCGCCCCGTCCACCGCCGCAAAATCCTGTAAGGTGGATCCGCCAGCTTCAATCGCTAACTTGAGCGTAGTCTTAATTTCGGCGCTCAATAATTCGCATTCATCCTCACTTAGGGTGTTGGAAAGCCGCAAGGGCGAAATATGAGCGCCGAACAAAGCTTCGCAGACATATATATTGCCCAGTCCCGCAACAACACGCTGGTCGAGTAGAGCGGATTTAATCGGGGCTTTCTTATTGGTAAGCTTGTCAAAGAGAGCGGGGCCACTGAAGTTATTGGATAGGGGTTCTGGGCCAAGGTCTGCCATGCGCCCCAAATCTCCGGCTTCCAGCAATTCCATAAACCCAAAACGGCGTGGATCATTATATATAATCAGGGGGTTGTCGGCTCCAGACATAGTGAAGACCACATGGTCGTGCTTGGGGTTTTGCCCGGCGCGTTTATTGCCAACAATGAAGCTGCCCGACATACCGAGGTGCATGAGCAGGGTCTCGCCGCTGGAAAGCTCCGCCACCAAAAATTTGGCGCGGCGGCTTAGCCGTTCTAATATCACACCTTGCAGACGCTCTATAAAATTATCAGGAAACGGAAACCGGATGTCTGCGCGGTTCAGGCGCACATGCGCAAACGCCCGCCCTTCCATAACAGGCGCAAGCCCGCGCTTCACTGTTTCGACTTCTGGCAATTCAGGCATTGTATTCCTATGGCTAGGCTTTATTGAAACAATTTTGTTAGCCCAGTTTTTAGTCTGCACCTATATGGCGAATTGTAAACAATTTATACAAACTTCTTTGTCCTTAATAATGACCGCTCTTTTGGGGCAAGGAATATCCTACGCCCAAACGCCAGATGCGACCCGGGATGAAATACGCGACGAGATAATTGTCACCGCCACCAAACGGGCGCAAAGCGTGCAAGATGTGGCGATTTCCATGGCCGTATTTCGCGAACAAGACATTGAGATGTTAAGGACGAACCGCTTGTCCGAACTCAGCCAATTTGTCCCCAATATGTATTTACCGCCTGCGGGCGAGGCCGGGCAAAACAATATCACCATACGCGGTGTGGGCGGCGGTATAAACCGCTCTGCTGGCCGTGCCGTTGGTGTCTATATTGACGGTGTTTATATAAGTGCCGATACGCAGTTAAATATTGGTTTAGCAGACATCGCGCAGGTAGAGATTTTACGCGGCCCTCAAGGCACATTATTTGGCCGCAATACTATTGGCGGTGCGGTCAATATTACCACGCGCCGTGAACCACTATCGGGTAAGGAAGTGACGGGGCGGGTGCAGTTGGAATTGGGTTCTTTGGGGCATAGGAAAATATTGGGGCGGGTGAATATCCCCCTAGTGGATAACCGATTGTCCGCAAGCTTTTCCGGGCTTCAAACCAAGACGGACGGATATATCCGCAATCTGAACGGTGGGCAAAGCTTGGGCCGTGAAGACCACAGAGCCTATCAAGCCCAGTTAAATTTTGCCCCCACAGATAAATTATCAGGACGCCTGATCTATAGCTACCAGCAAATAGATGATAACCCAAATGCGCAAGGCGAACCCATCACCAATATCGGCGCAGACCAAATCCCCTATACGGTCAATACCGATCAGGACGAACGCCAAACCCAAAATGCCCAGCGCGGCTCGGTACATCTAAGTTACGACACGGACTTAGGGTATTCGCTGCAGTCCATAAGTGCTTGGTCGGACGTGCGAGATTTTTATATCCAAGACGGCGATCGTCTGCCGCAAGCCATAACCGTCAACCAATTTGACGGTGCGAGCGAAGATATATCCCAGGAATTTCGTATTATATCGCCCAAATTTGGACGCTTTGATTATGTCGCTGGTTTATATTATTTAAAAACCCAGCGTCTATATTCGCCGACCTTCCCGCTTATGAATACTGCGTTTTTATCGCAAGTGTTTTTCCTGCCCGTTGACCAGCACCCGCCCGACAGGCTGGACGGCCAACGGATTGTCAGCAATGATGAAAGCGTGGCCATTTACGGGCATGGGAACTTTAGGCTCAATGATAATCTCAGCTTCTTTGCTGGCCTGCGCTACACGCAGGATAAAAAAACCGTTGATTATTCTATATTTGGGGAGACTTTTTCTCTGTTTGGTTTGCCGCCATTACAATCGCAGCAGTCTTTGAAAAACAATCCCGTGTCATGGACAATAGGTGGCCGTTATATAGCTAATGACAATATCAATTTTTATGTAAGTGCGGCGCGGGCATTTCGCAGTGCTACGGTGAAAGACGATTTTATCGGGCAAGCGGACCTCGATGCGCCGAGCGGTTTTTTCACCGAGCCGGAATTTGTGACCAATTACGAAGCCGGGTTCAAATTGCGCGGGTTTGATCAGGTTTTGCGGCTGGATACATCTGTATTTTATATGGACTATTCCGATATACAGGTGTCGATTTCCAGAGAGCCGTTTTTGTTTTTACGCACATTAACCAATGCGGCCAAGGCACGTATTTGGGGGCTGGAGGCCGATTTGGCGTTGCAGGTGACGCCCCGATTAAATCTGAGCGCCAATGCAGGTTATCTGAAAACCCGCTATGATGAATTTATACCCGCACCGGGTCGGGACTTGTCCGGAACGGGGTTTGGCACTGCGCCCGAATTTAGTTTCAGCGCCGCCGTGGATTATAAGCGCCCCGTTATGGCGGGCAATTGGCGCATCCATTTAGACTATAGCAACCAAACCGCTCCGGACGATTTCCAGCTTAGGGATTTGCCGTTTACGGGAAGCCATGCTTTGGTCAATGCATGGACGGGCTATACGCCCGAAAACGCAAACTGGTCGGTGAAATTATGGGTGCGCAATCTGGCTAATCTCCATAAACCAACCACCAATTTTCGTTGGGGTGCAGGCTTGGGGCCTTTGCTGGACAATGTTACCGAGCAATATGAAAAACCGCGTACTTACGGTATCAGCATTGATTATAATTTTGGAAATTGATTCAAGGCTTGAAGCGGACAGGTTTTCCTGCGCATTATAGGCCAAGTAGAGCGAGAGCGCATATGACAGAAGAAAACACAATTGATTTCGGTTTTGAGCAGGTTCCGGTCTCAGAGAAACAAGCCAAGGTACGCGGTGTTTTTGACAGCGTTGCCTCCAAATACGATTTGATGAACGATGCCATGAGCATGGGCGTCCACCGTTTGTGGAAAGACATGACCATCACCAAAATCAATCCGCAACCCGGCGAGATACACATAGATGTGGCGGGCGGAACGGGCGACCTAGCACGGCGCTTCATCAAAAAAGCCGAGCAAGCCAGAGTGCGCAGAGGAGGGGATGCGGCCCAAGCTTTCATTGTCGATATTAACGCTGAAATGTTGCTCGCGGGTATTGACGCTAAAAAAGATACGGGGCTGGATTTGACCCGCGTGTGCGGCAATGCGCAAGTGCTACCATTCCCGGATAATTTCGCCGATGTGGTCACCATTGCATTTGGCATTCGCAATGTCACAGACCGCCCGCAAGCCTTGCGCGATATGCGCCGTATCCTGAAGCCGGGCGGCAGGTTTTTCTGCCTGGAGTTCAATACCCCGCCCACAGAATGGCTGCGCAAATTCTACGACGCCTACTCGTTCAACGTCATCCCCCCCATGGGCGAAATCCTGACAGGCGACCGCGAAAGCTATCAATACCTAGTAGAAAGCATAAGAAAATTCCCAAGACAAGACGCATTCGCCGGGATGATAAAAGAAGCTGGATACGCAAGGGTAGACTACGAAAACTACTCAGGCGGCGTCTGCGCCTTGCATTGGGGATGGAAAGTTTAGGGGTTCACGGTCTCCCTGCTCAAAGCTAAGGACTGTATTGGGGGGCAAATGTGGATATTAACTCCAATGCGACTTTAAGCGACAATGATGCCGTGGATTTGCCTTAATAAAAGCGTCTACTTCCTTTAAAGTCAGCGGATACGAAACTGGCTCATAGGTATTTGTCGGAAACCTATAGCCCGCATCCCACAATTTTTTCACTTTTTTCCATTGAGCAACGTCACCTTTCTTTGGAGCTTTAAAGGCTCGCCCCATCTCGCAAAGCGCTATTCTGCATTGGGGGCAAACGGGGTGATTATCAGTGTTGATCGGATATTTGTATGATTTTCTACATTCAAAACATGCGTGAGCAACCAAATAATCTGGACCTTTTATTTTTGGAATTGCACCAGTTGCGCGTTTTGAATGTTCTGATAGAGGTCTATTCCCCATATCCTTGCGGATGGACATTTGTCTGGATTTTTCTTCTTTGGTTACCATACCTCATTATTGCATACCTTGATTAATTTGCAATGTCTGCTCTTGAGGATTTAGCCGGCATCTCTTGGATTTGTGAGCTATGGGTAGGAATTGTCGATTTTTTTATATTCACAAGTTAGTTAAGTATGCACTAACGTTTCCTTGACTCGCCTCGCTCTTCATGTTCTCGCTCTTCATGTTAGTGACCGTTAACTAACTCACAGGCGCATCGCAGGTGCCGCCGCTACCTTTAACAATCCAGCGTGCGCTCCAGTCGTTATAATTACGCGGCCCTTTTAGGGTCATGGCGCCAATACCATAACCGTAATAACATGTGTCTTGTTTATAGACCCAGAAACAATTGATTTGAGGCCCCATATTTTCGTCATTGGGGTATTTATAGCAGATTTTATGTTTCCCTAATGTGTACCAAATGCCTTTGGCCTTGATTGTGCCTTCCGTGTAATCCGTAGTGCCGTTTTTATAGTGTTTTTCCGAAAAATTATAGGTTTTGGTGCGTTCGCGCATTTGGCGGTATTCACCAGTGATGGTGCTGCCGGGCAGCATTTTGTTTAACTGTTTATTGGTGAGAGGCGTGTACTTCTTTTCGCCTGCGCTCACGGTATTTGCCGTAAACAGTATTAAAGCGCCAAATAATATCGCGAAAACTTTCATACGGTGGTTATCCTACTGGCTCATCACACGTGCCGCCAGCGCCTTTGCGCACGGCGCGGGATGACCATCTATTGCGGTTCCTAGGGTTGCGGTTCAGGGTCATATTTTCTGGCGTGAATTTGTAATAACAGCCATCAGCGTTGAACACATAAAAGCAATAAGTTTGCGAATAATAACGACTGCCTGGGTATTTATAACAGATTTTTTCATTGCCAATTATTTTCCAACGCCCGTCTTCTTTTTTGCGACCCTCTATATAGTCGGTGGTGCCGTCCTTGCGGTGATATTCCGTATAATTAAAGGTGCGTGTCAGGTCGCGGTATTGGCGGTATTCGCCGACCATCATGGTGTCTGTGAACACGGCGCGCAGAGCATCACCTTTCATTTGTGTGAAGCTGCCGTTATTATTTGCACTAGCCGTGCTGGAGTTTAAACCCCATAAAATTACAACGAGTATGTATTTCATCTTGATCACATATGTTATATACATGGATTAAACGTGTGCGGCAATTATCGATTGCATGAAAATATTGCCACAAAACGAAAGGGTTATCATGGCTAGGAAATATACCGAGACTGGAAAACGGGGATCTGAACGCTCGACCGCAAGCCCATCCGAGCGCATGTTCCGCCGTTCCCGGGCTGCTGAAAACCGCCGCCGGGTTAAAGAAAACAAAGACCAGCGGTTCTTCCGGTTTATTTTTGGGTTGGCAGGTTTTGGCACATTTGCAGTTTTCATCATAATTATATTTATGTCCAAGGCAGCCTACGGGCAAGAAGCAGGCGACGAAATTGTGCCGGAAACTGCGCTCACACGCCCATTTATAGGAGATTATTCCTTGCTGGATTTAATGGGGGTTGCCTTTGTGCTGGTGGCTGGTTATGCGGTCTACCGCAAATACAGCAAGAAGGACTAAGAAAACCATGGGTTTGAAAATTGCAGTTGTTGGTGCGACAGGTAATGTCGGCACTGAAATGCTCACTATTTTAGATGAAAGTGATTTGAACATAGAAAAGGTGTACGCGGTGGCGTCGCGGCGCTCCCTTGGTCGCGCCGTCAGTTATGGCGACCGAGATATAAAATGCCTTGATATTGAACAATTTAATTTCTCCAGCGTTGATATTGTTTTGATGAGCGCAGGCGGAAAAGTTTCCAAAGAGTGGTCACCGAAAATCGTTAAGGCTGGCTGTAAGGTGGTCATTGATAATTCCTCCGCTTGGCGCATGGATATTGATGTGCCTTTGGTGGTGCCAGAGGTCAATGCCGATGCGGTCGCGGGTTTTGCCAAAAAAGGCATTATCGCCAATCCCAATTGCTCGACCATTCAAATGGTTGTGGCGCTGAAACCTTTGCACGATGCTGCAACCATTAAACGGGTTGTAGTTTCCACCTATCAATCGACCAGTGGCGGCGGACGGGCAGCTATGGACGAGCTGTGGATCCAGACCAAAGGCATTTATGTCAACGACACACCAACCCCGGAAGTTTTCCCCAAGCAAATCGCCTTTAATGTTATCCCGCAAATTGACGTGTTCATGGACGGCGGCGACACCAAAGAAGAGTGGAAGATGAAAGCCGAGACCATGAAAATCATGGAGGCTAAAATCAAAGTCACGGCAACCTGTGTGCGTGTACCGACTTTCATTGGTCACGCCGAAGCCATCAACATCGAATTTGAAAACGACATGAACGCCGACCGCGCTCGCGAAATCCTACGCGAAAGCCCCGGCATTATGGTTTACGACAAGCCAGAAGAAAAAGGCGGCTACATGACCCCAGTGGAAGTCTCCGGCGAATTCGCAACCTATGTCTCGCGCATCCGCGACGACAGCACGAGGGACAACACGATTAATCTTTGGTGCGTCGGTGACAACCTCCGCAAAGGCGCAGCCCTAAACGCGGTGCAAATTGCAGAAGTGATGGTGAATAAGGGATTGGTTTAAGCGGTCTTACTCTGCTCTCGCAAGTCGCCAGTTCGCGTTTGAGGGGCAAGTGCTATATAATCTTATCATCTTCCAGCTTTTGCATCTCTCCCTTTGTCATCCCTAACAGCTCTCGGTAAATCTCGTCATTATGCTGGCCAAGCTCTGGCCCTGTCCATCTGACCTTGCCGGGGGTTTTGGAAAATTTCGGGGCTACATTTTGCATTTGCAAGTTTTTAAACTGCGGATGGGCGACTTTGATAATGGCTTCGCGGGCTTTGAAGTGCGGGTCATCGAGCATGTCCGGGGCGCGGTAAATTTTGCCTTGGGGAATGCCGTATTTATCAAGGGTTACCATTAAGCTTTCGGCGTCCAAAGTGCTTGTCCACTCACCGACTAAAATGTCCAACTCGGTTTGGTTTTCCCCGCGCGCGCCGTGGGTGGCATAGCGTTTATCGCTGGCCAATTCCGGCTGCCCCATAGCGGCCGCAAGGCGGGTAAAGACTGTGTCTTGGTTGGCGGCAATTAAAACCATCTGCCCGTCTTTGGTCGGGTATATATTGGACGGGGCAACATTGGGCAAAATAGCGCCGGAGCGTTCGCGGATGTAACCTGCTTCAACATATTCGGTGATCAGGCTTTCCATCATGGCGAGAACAGCCTCGTAAATGGCGCTGTCGATTACTTGCCCTTCGCCAGTCTTATCTTTGTGGTGTAGGGCGGCTAGTGCGCCCATGCAGGCGAAACTGGCCGCCAGTTGATCACCAATAGAAATCCCCATGCGCGACGGCGGGCTGGACGGGTCGCCAACCACATAGCGCATACCGCCCATGGCTTCGCCGATCGCGCCGTAACCAGGGCGGGACGCATATGGCCCGTCTTGGCCAAACCCTGACACCCGTACCATGATCAATCCGGGGTTTATTTTTTGCAACACATCATAACCAAGCCCCCATTTCTCCATGGTGCCGGGACGAAAATTCTCAATGACAATATCGGCTTTGGCCACAAGCTGTTTTAAAATATCGGAGCCAGCCTTCTCGCGCAAATTCAGGGTAATGGACTTTTTGTTGCGAGCAATTACGGGCCACCACAAAGACAGTCCGTGTGGTTTTTCCCGACCCCAACCACGCATAGGGTCTCCGATTTTAGGTTGCTCGACCTTGATGACCTCGGCACCAAAATCACCCATCATCTGACCGCAAAACGGCCCGGCCAGCAATTGCCCCATCTCTATGACCCGTAAGCCTTTAAGTGGCCCAGTAGCTTCCTTTGTTGCTTCAGTTTCTGTGCTTGAACGCATAGCGATAAATCCCCAAATGATATAATGATATAATAACTTGCCTTTTATGACACCCGTCGTTACAAATTGTCCAGCAATATTTACGGGATAATATGACGACACATATAGACATTTTGGAAGTTTCACCACGTGATGGTCTGCAAAGTGAAAAAACACCTGTTTCCACAGCAGACAAACTTAAACTGATAAATATGGCTCTGGACGCAGGCTTGAAACGCATAGAGATCACCAGCTTCGTTAACCCCAAACGGGTGCCGCAAATGGCGGACGCGGCGGAGCTTGTGAGAGCTTTGCCTAAACGGGACGACGTGATTTATACGGGTATGGTTCTCAACACACGCGGGTTTGAGCGGGCAGCGGAATTGGGCATGGACGAAATTGGCTGTGTCGTGGTCTCGACCGAAACCTTTAACTTGAAAAACCAAGGCGCCAGTGTCGATGAAACCTTGTGGCAGTGGGCCGATATGGCGACACGCGCCAAGCGGGCAGGCATGCGCGCACAAATCACAATATCCTGCGCCTTTGGCTGTCCTTATGAGGGTGAAGTTGCGCCCGCCCGCATTGTTGAAATTGCTAAGCGCGCCGCAGATGCCGAACCCGTAGAATTATGCTTGGCCGATAGTATTGGCGTCGCCGTGCCGGGGCAAGTGCGCGATTTATTGGGCATGGTGGCAGACGCCGTTCCCGGTATTCCCTTGCGCGCCCATCTGCATAATACGCGCGGTACGGGGTTAGCCAACGCATCGGCTGCCATAGAGGCAGGCGTGCAAACTCTGGACGCCAGCATTGGCGGTATAGGTGGTTGCCCCTTCGCACCCCGCGCTACAGGCAATATCCCGACAGATGATCTGGTTTATATGTTGGAGCGTTCAGGCATTAAAACCGGGGTCTCGCTTGCGAGCATTATAGAGACCTCACATTGGCTAGAAGACGTGCTTGGCCGCCCTGTCCCGTCGCAAGTGGCACAGGCGGGTGGTTTCCCCAAAAACCCAAAATGTGACCAGACAGTGGAGAAGGCAAATTAAGCGCCTGAAGAAGTTAACAAAAACAATAAAGTAAAAAACTAAATACCAAATAAGGAGTGGATTGAATGGCATATAGACTAGGTGTTGATGTAGGCGGGACATTTACCGACCTGCTTTTGATAGAGGAAACGACGGGGAAGACTTACCGCTCAAAGGTTCCCTCAACCCCGAGCGACCCATCCCAAGCCGTGATTAACGGCACAGCAAAGATTTGCGAAATGGCGGATATAAAAGCTTCGGATTTATCCTTGTTCATGCACGGCACCACGGTGGCGACCAATGCTATTTTGGAAAACAAAATTGCCAGGGTCGGTTTAATCGTCACGGACGGTTATCGGCAGGTTTTGCAAATTGCCCGCTCGCTTGTGCCCGGCGGTTTGGCGGCCTGGATTATCTGGCAACGTCCTCCCATTTTGGCCCCATTGGAAGCGACAGTGGAAGTTAAAGAGCGGCTGGATGCGGACGGAAATGTGCTTAAAAAGGTCAAAGAGAAAAATGTTCTCAAAGCCATAAAGCGCCTCAAGAAAGAAAATGTCGAGGCGGTGACCATTTGCCTGATAAATTCCTTCGCCAATAACGCCCACGAAAAACAAATCGAAGCTATCGTCAAACGCGAAATGCCGGGCGTACCCGTATCGGTGTCGTCTGATATTTTACCGGAAAAACAAGAATATGAACGCGCTCTGACCACGGTCGCCAATTCCGCCGTGCGGCCTACTGTGGCAAAATATGTGCAAAACCTGCGTAAGGAGTTGAGGGCGCAAAACATGGACGGGCAGATAAATTTGCTGCGCTCAGACGGCGGTTTGATGTCGTCGGAGCAATCCGAAGACCTTCCCGTGGCTTTATTAATGTCCGGCCCTGCGGGCGGTGTTACCGGGGCGTTGTGGGCGGCAAAAAATGCCGGCTATGCCAATATTTTGACCCTTGATATGGGCGGCACATCCACGGATGTGTCTTTGATCGAAAACGGCGCCCCGCGCTTAACCCGCGATACCGAGGTCGGTGATTTGACCGTGCGTACATCATCTCTGGACGTAAAAACCGTGGGTGCAGGGGGCGGCTCCATCGCTCATGTGCCGGAACTTACCCAAGCGCTTAGGGTGGGGCCAGAAAGTGCGGGGGCGACACCGGGGCCGGCATGCTACGGAAACGGCGGCGAGGCGGCCACCGTGACGGATGCCAATGTGGTGCTGGGCTATTTGCCGGACGCCCTGCTGGGCGGCGAGATGAAATTGGATGTAGAAGCCGCCAAGAAATCCGTGCAAGTTGTAGCCGATGCTCTCGGGATTTCGCTCATGGAAGCGGCAGCGGGTATTATAGATATTGTCAACGAAAACATTTTCGGCGCTATCCGACTGGTGTCGGTACAGCAAGGCTATGACAGCCGCGACTTTGCCTTGATGGGCTTTGGCGGCGGCGGGCCATTGCAGGCCAATGCTATCGGAAAGCTGGCGCAGTCTTGGCCAGTGATTATTCCTATGGCGCCCGGCGTGCTGTGCGCTTACGGCGACGCCACCACAAGAATGCGCGCCGAGAAAGCCCGTTCATTCTCTTCGCGGCTGGATACGGCAGACGGCAAACGGCTAGAAAAAATCATGGGCGAAATGGCTAAGGAAGTCAGTGAACAATTGGTGTCACAAGGTGTGCCTAAGTCCGAACATGAAGTACAGTTCGAAGCTGGTGTGCGCTATCAAGGCCAAGGCTTTGAAGTGGTGCTACCTATAGAACAAAAAGATTTTTCTGGGGCTGGTCTGAAAAAACTAGCAGACGATCTCCACGAAGAACACGAAAAACTATTTACCTTTGCGCTGGAGCTACCTATCGAATTGGTCAACCTTAGGGTCACAGTTCTGGGCGAAGCACCGAATGTCACGGCGGGTAAAATAGTCCAAGGCGACGGCAAGCCCGATAAAGCCTCCATGCTCAAAACCAGCACGGTCTGGATGGACGGGCGTGAGCAAGATGCCATCATCTATGACCGCGCCAAGCTTAAGGCCAAAGACAAGATAAAAGGCCCGGCGATTATAACCGAAATGGATTCGACCACGCTGATACTCTCAAGCCATGTGGCAACCATTGACGCTTTCGGCAATATTCTCATCAACCCAGCAAAGAATTAGGAGGGCATCATGGCTGCTACAATAATTGAAAAAAACACCAAAGCATTTAAAACCGTTGATGTGGATCCGATCACTTTGGATCTCATAGAAAACGCCTTAAAAAACGCACGCGAAGAAATGGACGCGACTTTGTTTCGTACCGCCATGTCGCCGGGTATCCGCGAGCAAGGCGACGCTTTTCCGCTGATCGCAGACCATACTGGCCTGATGTTGGCCGGGCAATTTGGCTCGTTCATTCAGGGTTTTTTAGAAAACTACGACGGCGAGATAGAGCAAGGTGATGTGCTGTGGTTGTCCGATCCATATATGTGCGACGGTGCCGTTTCCCATGCCAATGACTGGCTAGTCATGGTGCCAATATTTGTTGATGACAGACTGGTTGGCTGGGGCGCGATGTTTGGTCATATGACCGATGTGGGCGGCATGGTGCCGGGGTCACTGCCGACTAATGCCGTGTCTATTTTCCAAGAGGGCATTCGTATTCCGCCAGTTAAGCTCTATAAAAAAGGCGTCAAAAACGACGATATTCTCAAAATCGTTCTTCATCAATGCCGCATGCCAGACTGGGCCGGGGCTGATCTGAACGCCATCGTGGCGGCGTGCCGCATGGCCGAGCGCCGGGTGGTTGAAATGGTCGGACGCTTTGGTGCCGATAGCTATATTTCGGCCACCAACAAATTGCTGGCGCGCAATAACCGGGCTATGGCGCATCTCATCGAGACCTCTATCGGCGAAGAGCCTGTATCGTTTGAAGATTTTGTTTGCGATGACGGACGCGGTTTTGGACCTTACAAAATCAAATGTACGATGTGGCGTGAAGGCGGCAAGGTCATTCTGGATTGGGAGGGCACAGACCCGCAATCGGAAAGCTCGATCAATTTCTTGCTTAATGAAAATATGCTGAAAATGTTTTTTGGTATTTATATGATTATGGTGTTCGACCCGCAGATTTTATTCAATGACGGGTTTTACGATTTGGTTGAAGTGCGCATCCCTGAGGGATCACTCTTGAAACCAAAATTCCCGGCAGCTCTATCGTGCCGCACCCATGCTCTTGGCCGTATTTTTGATGTGCTGGGCGCTCTGCTCGGTCAGCGCGCTCCGGAATTCCTGTCGGCGGCTGGTTTCTCGTCTAGCCCGCATTTGATGTATTCCGGTACGGATAAAAATGATGAATGGTTCCAGCTATTTCAAATTGGCTTTGGTGGCATTCCGGGGCGTCCGTTCGGCGATGGTTCCGACGGACATTCCCTATGGCCGGGCTTTACCAATGTGCCCAATGAATTCTTGGAAGCCTATTTTCCGCTCCGGATTGAGCGCTATGAAAGCATCCCCGATAGCGGCGGTGCCGGCTTATTCAGGGGCGGAAACGGTATCACCATTCATTACAGGTTCTTGGAGAAAGGCACGATAGCCATTCATGATGACCGGTGGTTTATCTATCCGTGGGGCGTCAATGGCGGAACGCCGGGTATGCGTTCCAAGAAAATGATTGTGCGCAAGAACGGCAAGAAGAAAGTCCTGCCATCAAAATGTGATGACATCATGGTTGAGGCGGGCGATTTGCTAATCTATAATACATGGGGCGGCGGCGGTTGGGGCAATCCGCTAGAGCGCGATGCAGAGTTTGTCGCACTTGAGGTTAAGCAAGGATTGATTTCGAAAAAAGGCGCTAAACGTTTTGGAGTTGTTGTGAGCAAGTCCGGTAAATTGGATGCCACGGCTACAGAAAAACTCCGCGCAGATATGGCGGATAGTATTTGTACAGATGTATTTAATTACGGCCCGGATTTGGAAACCCTGCGCAAAAATTGTAAGAAAGAAACCGGACTGGATGCACCGATACAGCCCGTATGGGATAAGAAAACGGCTTAGGAATGAAGTATCACTTGCAACATCCAAGCCCCTCACCCGCTGTCGCGCGCCTCTCCCCAAAGGAGAGGCTAAGTTTGTTTGCCCCACATAGTGTATATGAAGAAGTGGTGATTGATAAGCCAACGTCTCGTCTCTCATGGGGAGAGGAACAAGGTGAGGGGGTAGGGTCTATCGTGATGCATCCTCGTGTTAGTTAAGCCAATGAGCATGAAAACCAACCAACAAATATTGCTCAAGAATCGTCCCGATGCTGTTCCTGCACCTGCTGATTTCAAGCTGGTGGACGGTAATATGCCCGTACCGGGCGCGGGCGAAATATTGTGCAAAACCGAATATCTATCCCTCGACCCCTATATGCGCGGACAGATAAATGGGCGGCATATTTCGGGCGCTATTCATCCGGGCGAGATGATGCGCGGGGAAACTGTATCGGAAGTGGTCGCGTCCAACCATGATGATTTTAGCCCCGGTGATTTCGTCAAACATTTTGGTGGCTGGCAAAATTATTCCGTCAGCGACGGAGCGGGTATGCAAAAACTAGACGGGCGTATTACGCCGCGTTCTCTGGCTCTGGGTATTCTCGGCATGCCAGGTCTGACCGCCTATGCGGGGCTGGTGCATTTGGCCGAGCCAAAGGCGGGCGATACGGTTTTGGTCTCGGCGGCGTCGGGGGCGGTTGGCTCTATGGTCGGACAAATTGCCAAGATTATGGGTTGCCGGGTTATCGGCATCGCAGGCCAGCAGCGTAAAATGGATTGGCTGACGGATGTGGCTGGATTTGATGGCTGCTTCAATTATAAAGACGAAGAGCCGGGCGAAGCCATTAAACGCCTGTGCCCGGACGGGGTTGATATTTATTTTGATAATGTCGGCGGTGATATTTTAGACGCGGCCATGAACCAATTGGCAATTGGCGCGCGGGTAATTTTGTGCGGGCTTATGGCGCAATACAATACCGACAGTCCGCCGCCCGGCCCTAATCCCGGCACGATTATTCGCGCCCGTGCTATCGTTAAAGGTCTGGTGGTTTACGACCATTTCGACAAGCAGGTAGAGTTTTTGGACAAAGCTACCGAGTGGATAAACTCCGGCCAGATTAAATATGTCGAAGATGTCACAGACGGTTTGGTACATGCGCCAGAAGCGTTCTGCCGCCTGATGGCGGGTGGCAATTTCGGAAAGACTATTGTAAAGTTATGAGCGCTCTGACGCTGTTTGAGAAACTGTGGCAAGCCCATAAAGTCTGTAGCTTGGACGGCGGCGAAGACTTGCTTTATATAGACAGAATATTTTTGCATGAACGTACCGGCGGGGTTGCTTTGGTGAGTATGGCCGAATCTGGCCATAAAATTCGCCGCAAAGAACATGTCTTTGCTACGATGGATCATATTGTCGATACACTGCCGGGGCGGAGCGACGAGACCAAAATGCCGGGCGGCAAGGACTTTATCACTATTACGCGCCGCGCTGCCAAAGCCGCAGGCATCACCTTGTTTGATCTCGGCGATGAGCGCCAAGGTATTGTCCATGTCATATCGCCAGAGCAGGGTATTGTCTTGCCGGGACTGACCATTATTTGCCCCGACAGCCATACCTGCACCCAAGGTGCATTTGGGGCGTTGGCGTTCGGCATAGGCTCAACCCAAGCCGAACATGCCATGGCGACGTCCACCTTGCGCATATCCAAGCCCAAACCCATGTTGGTGCATTTTGACGGGGCGCTCAAAGCAGGCGTGACCGCCAAAGACATGATCTTGCATTTAATCAGCACATATGGTGCCGCAGGTGGGCGCGGTTACGCAATAGAATTTGCGGGATCAGCTGTGCGGGCGCTCGATATGGAAGCCCGCATGACCCTGTGTAATATGGCGGTGGAGTTTGGCGCATTTACAGGCATGGTCGCCCCGGACGAAAAAACTTATGCTTGGCTTAAAGACAGACCCTATGCGCCCAAGGGGGCGGATTGGGATATGGCCATAGCAGGGTGGCAAAAACTAGCCACGGACACGGGTGCTAAATTTGACCGCATGATAAACCTTGATGCGGGCTTGGTTGCGCCAACAGTAAGCTGGGGAACAAGCCCGGTGCAGTGTGTATTGGTCGGCGGCACTATACCAGTGTCCAAGTGCAAAGAAGACGATAAATCATTGGCTTATATGGGGCTTGAACCGGGGCAAAAGTTAAACAGTTTGACCGTTGATGCCGCTTTTATCGGTTCATGCACCAATGCAAGGCTTTCAGATTTACGGGCGGCGGCAGAGGTGCTGAAAGGGCGGCATGTACGCAGCGGTATCCGGGCTATTTGTGTGCCGGGTTCCAGCGCCGTTAAACGCGCCGCCGAAGCCGAGGGGCTTGATATAATCTTCAAACAAGCCGGGTTTGAATGGCGCGAAAGTGGTTGCTCCATGTGCTTTTATGCGGGCGGCGAGGGTTTTGGTGCAGGTAAGCGGGTTATATCGTCCACCAATAGAAATTTCGAAGGCCGCCAAGGGGCAGGGGCGCGCACCCATATTGCCAGCCCGGCAACAGTAGCTGCATCGGCGGTGGCGGGGCATATATGCAGTGTAGCTGATTTGGGGGCGCACAATGGCTGAACCTCTGACGACTGTTATATCCAAGGCCGTACCAATTCTGCGCGATAATATTGACACAGATGCCATTATCCCGTCGCGGGAAATAAAGGGCGTCACTAAAACTGGGCTATCAGAAGGTTTGTTTGCTGGTTGGCGCTATGTAGGGGGACGCGAAATAAATTCCGATTTCTTGCTTAACTGGCCGCAGTTTAAGGGCGCGCAGATATTATTGAGCGGCGCAAATTTTGGCTGTGGTTCGTCGCGAGAACAAGCCGTTTGGGCATTGACGGAATACGGGTTTCGGGTCATCGTGGCGGAGAGTTTCGGCGAAATATTTTATAATAATTGTATCGCTAACGGTGTACTACCTATCCGCTTGCCGGGCCGCAGTATTGCGCTTTTGGCAAAGATAGACAAAGGCATCGAGGTCAATTTGGAGACCCAAAAAATCGGCGGCATCAGCTTTGATATTAGCAAGCCGCACAAGCACATGTTGCTGGGCGGGCTGGACGCCATAGATTTAACCCACCGCTCTATGGACAATATAGAGACGTTTGAGCGGGCATATTTTGCAAAACAGCCGTGGGCGCGGCTTAAATAACCCCCTTGTCCACCAGCTCTTTAATCGACTTGGCTTGCGCATCCAAAAAATGTTTGCGGTCTGGCACTTGCACATTCCCGTTTTTATCCAGCATGGAATTTGCGGTTTGGCTGCCGTGCCCGGCGTAGGTTTGCGCAAATACTTCAAAGCGTTGCCGCGCCAAGAGATTACCCATGCCGGGGCGGCGGCGATATTTGCGCAGAACGTTTAGGTCAATGGTCGTGTGGGCGGTCATGGTTTGCCCCCACCCCGCTTCGACGAGTGTGCGCCCTTGATAATCGACAATAGACGAGCGACCATCGGTTGCGCTGGTCGGCAAGGCGTGGCCGCTAATGCCTCCGCAATTAGCCGATACCATATAGACCATGTTCTCAACGGCGCGGGCTTTGCGGCAAATGGCTTTGGGGGTCTCGGACATCATACCCATTTCCCCGGTCGAATGAACGATAATCTCCGCGCCGCGTATAGCCAGCGCCCGGGCGATTTCGGGGTAGAGAATTTCCTCGGATGCCAAAGCCGCCAGCCGCCCTATGTCCGTATCCACAACTGGGAACACACCGTCCATGCCGTAGATTTCCAAATACTTATCCCAGACATCATGGGGCGTGGGGGCGAACATGGAGTTGAGACGACGATAGCGCAAAATCGTCTCGCCGCTTGGTGCTATGATAAAACAGGTTTGAAAATACAGACCATCAAAATGCGGGTCAAGCTCGTAAGCATTGCCCGCCAAATATAAATCGTTGTCCTGGGCGATTTTCCCGAGGGCGGCATATTCTGCCCCGTCCATTTCAATACAGGCTTTGTCCGCCCAAGCGGCAATGCTTTCGCCCGCCGGATAGCTGGTCATAAAATATTCCGGCAGCACTACGAGTTTTAAATCCGTCCCGATAAACATTTTACTGGAACGGGTTTCGCTTGCCAATCTGTCTATTGCACCGAACATAAGGGTGCGAGCATCATCCCGACTATTGCAAGCATTAACGGCTTGCACCTCGGTTTGCAGGGCAAGTGCCATATAGCTTGACCCTAATAATTGATTTTGCAATTTATCTTGTATATCCATGTGCCAATCCTATTTTCAAAGCCTGCCCACGACAATGAGAAAAGTCATTTTGTTTGCGCTGCACCCGTTTAGAGCATAAACTCATGGACTTACATGTCTTGGGAAATTGATATGGACAAAGCTTTAAAACGAAAACTGGTCAACGTTCTCGGTGCTAAAAATGTTATTACCGATGCGGACGAGTGTGCTTATTTTTCCCAAGACGTGTATAGCCGCGCCGAATTTACCAGTAGTGCGGTGATGCGTCCCGCTAATATTGACGAACTCGCAGCCGCCGTAAAACTAGCCACAAACAATGGCTTTGCCGTCTTCCCGCGCGGTGGCGGACTGTCCTATACGGGCGGTTATCTGCCCAGTACCAATAAATCGGTTAGCATAGATACATCGCGTATGGCCAAGATTGTCGAAATAAATGCGGACGATATGTATGTAACCGTAGAGGCCGGATGTACGTGGGCGGCTTTGCATAAAGCGCTTGCAGGCACGGGTCTGCGCACGCCGTTTTGGGGGACTTTATCAGGGTTATATGCTACGGTCGGCGGGTCGGTTAGCCAGAATTCTATATTCTTTGGCTCAGGGCTGTACGGCACGTCTGCGGACAGTGTTACGAGTTTGAAAGTCGTCGCGGCAGACGGGCGTATTGTCGAAACCGGCTCCGGTTTTTTCCGCAACTTCGGCCCGGATATGACGGGGTTGTTTACGGGGGATTGTGGTGCGCTCGGTATCAAGGCAGAGATAAGTTTAAAATTGATACGCGCACCGAAACACAAAGATCATGCTTCATTTAGCTTCGAGCGCTACCAAGATATGCTCCCGGCTATGAGCGAGATTGCCCGCCAAGGCCTAGCGTCCGAGTGCTTTGGTTTCGATCCGTTTTTGCAAGCCCAGCGCATGAAACGGGAAAGTTTGGCCAAAGACGTGAAAGCGCTTGCAGGCGCCCTAAAAGCTAGCGGTTCTGTTTTGGGTGCGCTTAAAACTGGCGCAAAACTTGCCAGTGTCGGGCGCGGGTTTATGAAAGACGTGCCGTATTCCGTTCACATCACCAGCGAGAGCCACCACAAACAAGCCGCGCAATCCGACATTGAAGCCGTTCGAAAAATCATGAAAAATGCTGGCGGCACAGAGATCGAAAATGCTATCCCGACATTGGTCGCGGCCAATCCGTTTAATCCGCCCAATTCCATGATCGGCCCGCAAGGAGAGCGCTGGGCGCCCGTACACGCGGTGGTGCCCCATTCCAAAGCAGTTACCCTGATGGATGCCGTCACAAAATTATTCGATGAGCACAAAGGCATTTGCGAAAAATACGAAATCGGTACGGGCTATCTCCTGACCAGTGTTGGCGCTAGCGCTATGGTTATAGAGCCTGTGTTCTTCTGGCCCGATGCCTTGATGGATATTCACCACCGCAAAGTCGAAGCCGGACATTTGCGCAAAATAAGTGGCTTTGCAGATAATCCGGATGCACGGGCAGCGGTCGGAAAAATACGTACCGCCTTAAAAAATCTAATGGCAGAGCACGGTGCCGCGCACTTGCAGATAGGGAAAACCTATGACTACCAACAGTCCTTAAACCCAGGTGCTCGCGCACTCCTCAAAGCAATAAAAGATGAAATGGATCCAGACGGCCTTATCAATCCAGGCTCCCTAGGTAGTTGATGCATAGCGACTGTAGAAAATACATTCTACCATAAATGCGATGTCTGAATGTGGCTTGTCTGAAATATTTCTTGTGCTAGTTTTGTTCTCCGTAAGGAGAATATATTATGCCTGAAATTCCGAACAGTTTTGTATATCATGATGCAGCCAATTTGCAGACTCTAGCCGAGCAAGTCGAGAGTGCCTATTCAAGTTTTAATGACGGCTCTGTGGTGCCTGCTTGGTCTTTCACAGAAACCAAACGCACTATTGCGGACATAGATTTTAAGAAGCCTGTTGCGCTTGAGGCTGCCCTTAGCGAAGCCGCCAATTTAATGGAGAACGGTGATTTACGTTCAGCTAGCGCCCGTTGTTTTGGTTATTTCAATCCAACCGCCGCTTGGCCTGCCGTGGTTGGGGATGTGCTGGCATCGGTGCGCAATCCGCAAATTTGTGTCACCTCCCATGCGTCCGCCTCTGTGACTATGGAGCGCAGAATTGCGGATATGGTGTGCGCGAAGCTTTCTATGCCGGACGGTACGGCGCATTTTACCTCTGGTGGTTCCGAAGCCAATGAAACCGCTATGTTAGCGGCGCTGTGTCGTGCATCTAGTGATTATATTGAACACGGTGTTCGGGCATTTGATAATGCGCCCAGCCTATACGTCTCGGCGGATTCCCATTTGGCCTGGATTAAAATTGCTAAGGCTACGGGGCTTGGCGCCAAAGCCGTGCGGCTTGTCCCGACCAGCGGCGACGGACGCATGGACGCGAATGCGTTGGCAGACATTATTACCAAAGATAAGAAAGACGGGTTTCAACCGATCATGATCGCCGCCACATGTGGTACTACGGGCGCGGGCATGATCGACCCATTGGTTGCTTGCTACAAGGTTGCCGCGCGTGAAGATATTCATTTCCATGTGGACGCCGCATGGGCGGGAGCTTTGATATTTGACAAAAACAGGCTTGGTTTGTTAGCGGGCATAGAGCAAGCGGACAGCGTCACTATCGATGCTCATAAATGGTTGTCCGTGCCTATGGGCGCAGGTATAATTGCCCTGCGTGACCCGTCATATGCCGCCAATGTGTTTTCGGTCAAGACCAGCTATATGCCTGAGGGTGACGGGCAAGATTTTTACATCACCACCAATCAGTGGTCGCGGCGGTTTTTGGGGCTGCGGTTGTGGATGATGCTGCGCGTGGTCGGCGAGGTGGGCTATAGGCAAATGTTTGACCAGCATTTTGCGCTAGCGGATTATGTGCGCCAACAACTCCCGAAACATGGCTGGCAGATCCGCAACACAAGCACTTTGCCTGTCATTGTATTTGACGACAAACGGCACAACATAGATTCCCAGAAAATTGCCGACACGGTCGAGCAGCGTGGCAAAGTCTGGCTAGGACGCGTAGCCTTTGAAGGTCGCAGCGTCCTGCGCATCTGCACAACAAGTTTTTTGAGTACCGAAGATGATGTAGATTTGTTGGTTAGTGAGTTGGATGTGGCGCGGCATATATTGAAAGCATAATTTCCTTTCATTCTCGATTATCTCTATACCCCTCATTAACCATAAAGCCAGTTCTGCTTTCAAACCCGGCGTTCCGGTCACTTTTGGTTAACCATAACTTGTTACACCTTGCCTATGAAAGCTGCCCCTATGATTGCCGTAGAAATGATGATTGAGCCGGGGGCGGAGATGCTCCTAAAGCGTATGGGGCGGCAGATGTCGACCAAGGCACGTTCCAAGGTGATGAATCGGGCGCTGACCCATTTCCGCGAAAACGCCCATGTGTCGGAGGTTTCGGCTTGGTTTTCGGAGCTTAGGTTTGCGGCGGAGCGGCGCACGACGGTAAGACTATCGTGCGAAAACGCCGACTACGCCGATAGTTTGGCGGCAATGACCGGGCGTGGTCGGCCTAGTATTTTGCTGGATATTGTTTATCTTGCCGCCAGCCGTATGGACAAAGCGGACTTTGAGGCGCTAAGATAGGGTAGCGCTAAAGTAGGGAAGCGTTAAAACAGGTTTGTGCATGTGCGCATGTTTGGGGAGTTGGCATGGAAGACATAAATTGGATTTCGCTCTTTGCCATGGTGGTTTCGATCATGGCTTTGGTCACACAATTTGCATTTGGCTTCTTGTCGCGAAAACGCGCCGTCGCGGAAACCAACCGCCAAATCGCCGAGACCAAGAAACAAGAAAAACTGCAGGCGGTCAGCGCCGAGGAAACCTATAAAGGCGAAGTGAGAGCCTGGGGCCGCGATGTAGTGCGCGAAATGTCCCTTGCCCAGCAATTGTGTAAAATTGATCCGGCAAAATTCACCACATCCGATTATGATTTAGAGCGCGGTAGAACCGTGGCGAGTTTGCGGGGCTTGCTTGATAAAGCAAAATGGCTGTTCCCTAATCTGGCTGTGCCATCACATAATGAAAATTGGGAGGTGGATAATAAGCGCCGCCTGTCTGCGCTTGAAGCTATTTTGCATGCCTATCATGTTTTGGATACGCTCGACCAAAATAACGAGCAGAACCGTAAGCGCAGTATTGCCAATATGCGAAATTTACGGAAGCAATTTGTCCGCGAAATGCGCCGTGCCGTCGACCCGCATGTCCGAGGCGACGACATAGAGCGCATTATGGAAGAGGTCGAAGAAGAGTTGGAAGAGGCCAAAGAGAACGGTAAAGAAAACGGCACGGAAACACAGGTAGAGCCAAGCGAACCAGCCGCCCCTATGAGCTTGAACGAGGCGGCGGGGATGCGGAAATAGTGCTTTCCCTGAAGGTTAACAGGGAAAGAATTAACGGGAAAGTGGCGCTTTTTGAGCGCTTATGCTAAAACTTACGTGTGACGCCTAAAGACACGACGGGGTAATATTTAAAATCTTTGATGTCTCGCTGAAGATTGTTAACTTCCTTTGTCAGTTCAGCCCTAAAAGTTGGATCATTGCTGAGTGTACCGCCCGTTGATACCAGCGATATTTCCGGTGTCCCTGTGAACAATATCCCTGCTTTAGCGTTGAAACTCCAGTTGCCACTTGCAGTCATAAAGCCATCATAGCCAATCCCTGCATAAGGTGCCAAATTTTTCAAAGACGCCGCCCCGTTCAACGTGCCAACTTCGGCTGGTGTAAAGCTTACATCGCCGATTTGTACATTTGTAGCCGGAGTTGCGGTCAAATCTAGGGTTTTGTCGCCGATATAGGCGCCGCCAGAAATATTGAAGCCGTTCTTAAATGGATGGAAATTTACCAACCCGCTAAAATTTGAAAATTTGAGATCACCCTCATAATTTATGCCGTCATAGACCTCGTCGCGGCCAAATTTGAGATAGTCAAATCCACCAGTTACAGAGACATAATCAGAAAAAGCGGCCTTGGCATGTATGCCCACGCCCGCCGTGCCCACGCTCCCGCCAACACCAAATTCGCCAGAACCAGCGAAGGCGGCACTACTGACTGCTGAGAGAAAAATCGTGGCACTTAGTGCGCGAGATGCATTTGATAGAAGTTTTAGTTTGGTTTTCATGGTCGCGTCCTTTGAAAGTAATGTAAATTTGCAACATACTAAGCGCAGAACAAATGCATTGAATCTGTTAACAAACCATCAATTGCGATCAATAATTGTTTATTAAAAAAGCGTGGTGTGTTTAACAAATCTATATTCTAATCTATACCAAGGCTGGCTTTCAGCGGCCCTTCTTGGGGCATGGCTATGGCGTGGAAACCGCCATCTACGTGGTGGGTTTCGCCTGTGCAGCTTGTGCCCAGCGATGACAATAGATACAGCGCGGCGCCGGCTACGCCCTCCAGGTCGGTGTTTTCTTGCATGGCGGCGGTGGCTTTGTTGAAGCGGAACATATGACGGCCAGAGCCGATACCAGCGGCGGCGAGTGTTTTAATCGGACCTGCGGAAATAGCGTTCACCCGAATACCGCGCGGACCGAGGTCGGCGGCTAGGTAACGAGTGCAGGCTTCAAGCGCCGCTTTGGCCACGCCCATAACATTGTAATTGGGCACGACCCGTTCCGAACCCAGATAAGTCATGGTGACCATAGACCCACCTTCGCTCATCATGGCGGCGCTACGTCTGGCGGCATCGACAAAACTATAGGCGGAAATATCCAGCGCCGTTTTAAATCCTTCGCGGGTGGTTTGGTCAATAAAAGAACCAGCCAATTGGTCGCGCCCGGCAAAGGCTACGGAATGCACCAGAAAATCCATTTCGCCCCACTCTTCTTTTATGGCACCGAACAAAGCGTCCATAGACGCATCGTCGGTGACATCGCACGACATGATAATTTTTGCACCGAGGCTTTCTGCGAGAGGTCGAACGCGGCGCTCCATCGCTTCGCCTTGATAAGTGAAGGCAATCTCTGCGCCTTGAGCCGCCAACTGTTCAGCAATCGCCCAAGCAATAGAATTTTTATTGGCAACCCCCATGATCAACCCACGCTTGCCCGCCATCAAATTCCCGCTCGGATATTCTCGTTTTGCCATGTCGTACTCCTGTAATTGTTTTACGTTTAATACCACGGCAAACGCACTTGGCTAGGGGGTATTGTTAGGGGGTAGGCTGGTTTTGACCACTGAATTTTTATACTTGGTAAACAAGTATAACTATGCATCAAAATTAATGGTTACGGTTTTACTCAAGGGAACCGACTGACAAGACAAGACATATCCGTCTGCAATTTCCTCTGGTTCCAAGCCGTAATTGATGGCCATGTCTACCTTGCCGTCTGTGATTTTGGCACGGCAGGTGGCGCAGACGCCGCCTTTGCACGAGAACGACGCGTCTAGACCTGCGGCCAGCACGGCTTCTAGGATAGAGCCGTGTTCGTCGCGGTAATCGACCTTGACCTTGCGCCCGTCCATGACCACATTAATTTTGACTTTGGCGTGGGCATTGGCGGTGTTACGGCGCTCGCCAGCCTCGCCTACAAAGAACAGTTCGGAATGGATTTTGGCTTCTGGCTCACCCGTTGCTAGCAGGCTAGCTCGCGCCCCGTCGACCATGGATTTGGGGCCACACAAATAATATCCGTTTACATTCAAAGCAGAAAAAACGTGGGCGTGTAAATGGGCAGTTTTTTCACCGTCTATGCGTCCGTTGGAAAACGGAATATCCACCGCTTGTTTGGTCATAAACATTTGCGCGGAAAACCTGCCCATATATAAATTTTTAAGCGCCGCTAATTCGGCGCGAAACATTGTGTGTTTGGCATCGCGGTTGCCGTAATAAAGGAAAAACTTGCTTTCATTATCGCTGGTTAAAGCCGTGCGGATCATGGACATAAGCGGTGTGATGCCAGAGCCTGCGGCAATGCCGACATAAGTCCCGGCGGGTTTAGCGCTGAATGTAAAGGCACCGATAGGTGGGGATATTTCCAAAACATCTCCGGACTTTAACACGGTGTTGGCATAGGTGGAAAATGTTCCATCATCAATTTGGCGCACAGCGATACGAAATACATTTTCATGTGGCGCAGAGCAAAATGAATATGTGCGGCGTATGTCTTCGCCGCCTATATTTTTACGGACAATAACATGCTGCCCAGCCTTAAAGGTGAAAATAGATTTTAATTTATCAGCTATACCGAATGTGATAGCCACGCTGTCTGGGGTCAGTTTTTCGACTTTGGCAACCGGGATTTTGTAAAATTTGGACATTTCGTTCCCTTAAGTTTAATGGCACTTGAATCGGTCAAACGGCTCCAGGCAATCTTTGCAGGCATGGAGGGCTTTACACGGGGTCGAACCAAACTCGCTGATGAGTTTGGTGTTGGCCGAACCGCAGCGCGGGCAAGTGGGAGTGTGGGCGCCGGGTGGGTCAATACCGTAGATACGCAGTTTTTCGTGAGCAGATTCGGTGATCCAATCGGTCGCCCACGCGGGGGACAATTGGTTTTTAATACCAACATTATCGTACCCTGCCGTGTCCAATTTCTCCCGGATCATCTCGCTAATCATATCTGTGGCAGGGCAACCCACATAGGTCGGGGTGATGACGATGCTTGGCGGCGAGCCGTTCTCAATACCGCGTACAATACCCAATTCAACAATATTGATCACGGGGATTTCCGGGTCCATAATCTCTGCCATCAAGTCCAGTAAATGTTCTTTGTCTACCATTCCAAGCCTACCATTTTAGGCCCGGATAGCTACGCTGCATAAATTGCATGTCAGCCAAAATATGCCCCAAATTATCATCATGCTGCCCTTGGTGCCCGCCCATAATCATGCGTGCAGTTTCCGGCGGTGTCAGGCCGCCAGCTTCGGTGAAGACGCTTTCAACTTCCAACGTCCAGCCATCATAGTGCTGCGTGAAATCCGTAGACAGGCCAGCATTTACAGCATCCGCAAGACCCGCATCACGCACAAACATTTCGCCTGTAAAGCGCCAGAGACAATCTAGTGCATCGGCCATGCGGGTGCGGCTTTCTTCTGTGCCGTCGCCGAGCCGCAGAAGCCAGGTTTTGGCAAAGCGAATATGATAGGCGATTTCCTTCAAAGACTTTTCTGCAATTGCCGCCAAAGTTTCATCTCTCGATTCCAGCAGAGCTTCGTATTGTAGTTTTTGCATGGTCGAGAACAAATACTGTTTCAACATAATGTGGGCAAAATCCACATTGGGCTGGGCTACGAACAGGCAATTTGTATATTGTTCAAGCGGACGGGTCATGGCCAAGACGTCAGCATTGGGCGCTAAATCTTCCAGCGTTAAAATATGCTCGAACAACAATTTTGCCTGTCCAATCAAATCGAGTGAGATATTGGTCAAAGCAATATCCAGTTCCATTTCGGGAGCGTGGCCGCACATTTCGGACAGGCGTTGACCAAGGATTAGGGTATTATCCGCCAGCCGGAGCATGTAAATGGTCTCAGGTTTGCTCGGAGTTTTTGCTCCAATATATTTTTCCGCAACACTCATAACGCTACATATTTTTCACACCGTCAGGGACGGTATAGAAAGTTGAATGACGGTAAATTTTATCATCGGACGGATCGTAAAGTTCGCCCGCTTCTCCCGGATCGGACGCGATAATATCGCTGGATTTTATAATCCAGAGCGAGCTGGCCTCACCGCGTCTTGTGTACAGGTCACGCGCCGACAGGATAGCCGTCTCCGCGTCTTGGGCATGGACACTGCCTGCATGTTTGTGCGCCAGCCCGTTTTTGGAACGGATAAAAACCTCATAGAGATGCCAATTATTATTGCTCATAAATATTCCTTATGCTGCCCATCTTAAGCAACTTGTTCTTTAGCGCTCTGTTTTGCCGCATAGGCCTCTGCTGCCGCACGCACCCAAACCCCGTCTTTGGCGGCGGCGCGGCGCGCCTGTATCCGGTCTTTGCCGCAAATGCCGCCGTCTTTTATCACTGCCCAAAATTCGTCCCAGTCTATATCGCCGTGGTCATAAGAGCCGCGCTCTTCGTTCCATTTTAAATCAGGGTCGGGAATGGTTAGGCCAAGGAATTCGGCTTGAGGTATGGTCGCGTCGATAAAGCGCTGACGTAGTTCGTCGTTAGAGTGGCGCTTAATGTTCCATTTCATGTTTTGTGAAGAATGGGTCGAGGCGCTATCGCTCGGCCCGAACATCATCAATGACGGCCACCAGAAACGGTTGAGGCTATCTTGCGCCATTGCTTTTTGCTCTGCGCTGCCCCGCGCCAATGTGGTGACAATCTCGTAGCCCTGACGCTGATGGAAGCTTTCTTCCTTACACACCCGCACCATGGCTCTAGCATAGGGGCCGTAAGAACAGCGGCATAAGGGTATTTGGTTAACAATCGCGGCGCCGTCGACCAGCCAACCAATGGTGCCAATATCGGCCCATGTCGGGGTAGGGTAATTAAAAATGGTGGAATATTTGGCTTTTCCAGACAACAAATCCGCCACCATATCGTCCCGAGAACGGCCAAGGGTTTCTGCGGCGGAATACAGATAAAGCCCGTGTCCGGCTTCGTCCTGAATTTTCGCCAGTAAAATAAGTTTGCGTTTCAAGGTCGGCGCCCGCGTCACCCAATTGCCTTCGGGCAATTGGCCAATGATTTCAGAATGAGCATGTTGGGATATTTGCCGGGTCAGGGTCTGGCGATATTTCTCCGGCATAGCATCTTTGGCTTCTATAGTGTCGCCATTGTCGATACGCGCTTGAAAGGTGTCCCATAATTCGGCGTCATCTAGAATCTGCTGGTCAGCAGATTTCTTTTCCTTGTCAGTGCGTAAATCGGTTGAATACATGGATGTAGTCTATATATTTTTGACCAATCGGTCAAACAATAAATTTGTAACATGCATCTGTCAAAAAAGTGACTGCTTATGATATATTTTTGTCTTGCACTGGTTAAACTTCGCTTTACCTTAGGCGCATATATATCCATATATAAGTATAGAATCGGTACCCTTAAATGAGAGCCTCTGCATGAGCCATACTACAATTGACGAAAAAACTTCCAAAACAAACTCGGACGAGACTTTAAGCGCCAAAGAATGGATGCGTTTAATGATGGCCTATCGCCAACCGAAAATGTTGCGTAGCTTGTTTGAAATTGCCGTGACCTTCCTACCGTTTATGGCATTGTGTGTACTGTCCTATTTTGCCTTAAAAATCAGTATGTTTCTAAGTTTTGGATTGTCGCTTTTGGCCGCAGGGTTTTTGGTGCGCTTGTTTATTATCCAACATGATTGTTCCCACGGTGCGTTTTTCAAACAAAAAAAGCTCAATGAATGGGTTGGTCGGGTTATCGGCGTCATTACCATGACACCGTTTTCTATTTGGAAACGCGCCCATTTAACCCATCATGCCTCGTCCGGGAATTTAGAAAAGCGCGGTATTGGCGACATCTATATGTTGACCGTAGCCGAATATAAAGCCAGCTCGCCCAAAACCCAGTTTTTGTACCGCCTCTACCGAAATCCAATAGTTATGTTTCTCATTGGCCCTATTTATGTATTCCTGATTGCCCAAAGATTGCCAGATAAATTCATGCGCAAAGAACCTAAATATTGGTTTAGCGCTATGGGCACGAATTTATTCATTGCTGCTCTTATCGGCGGAATAATATATTTCTTCGGCCTTAAGACATTCCTGTTGATTTACATTCCCATGATTATCGCAGCTGGTGCGCTGGGTGTCTGGATGTTTTTTGTTCAACACCAATTTGAAGATACTATCTGGGATAAAGGCGAGGCATGGGGTCGCAACGACGCCGCTATATTTGGTTCTTCCCATTACGACCTACCCAAGCCCTTACGCTGGCTCACAGGCAATATCGGTATCCACCATGTGCATCACCTAAATTCCCGCATCCCGTTTTACCGCCTCACCGAAGCTCTGCGCGACCATCCAAAACTGGTCAACATAAAACGCCTGACTTTGGCACAGAGTTTGAAATGCGTGAAGTTGAAATTATGGTGTGAAGAGAAGCGTAAACTGGTTTCGATTAAAACGGCGATGGCGGTTTAAATTGCTAACATTAAGTTAGCGGTAAAGCCCTTCAATGCCAGTAATTATACCTAAAATAACAAGTGTCGGCGCGACTATGCGCATTATCCAAATTGTTAATGATATTGTATTGTCGTTAAATGTGTTCGGTATTTTACCTACAATTATTTTGAATATTAACCGTATAGGTTTTAGCCAGTCATGCAGGTTAGTTGCTAAGTGATTAAAAAGAGTAGGTTTACCAAGAGCGATCCATTGTTCATTGTGATTGTTTTTAAGTCGATGAAATAGGAAGTAGCAACTTGCTAGCCAGACGCCTGCGAGAACAAAAGCTGCTATACTTAGTATCACATAGAGTTCGTCGCTCATGAGTTAATGCTCATCCTCAAACGAAACCATAGTCAGTAGTTCATACCGCGCGCAAATCTCGTCTTTTTGGTTAGTGATCTCTACGTCCCAGCCTACTTCGCCGTAGTCTTCTGTGCGGCGTTTTTTGCGGCGGACTGTTAGCGCTACTTTTATTTCGTCGCCGTCGTAAACCGGGGTCATGAAGGCTAGGTTGTTTAGGCCGGTATTCGCAAGGACGGGGCCGGGGTCGGGGGAGACGAACAGACCCGCCGCCCATGATAGCAATAAATAACCGTGGGCGACCCGGTCTTCGAAAAACGGGTTGGCTTTGGCGGCTTCGCTGTTCATATGGGCGTAGAATGTATCGCCTGTTGAGTTGGCGAATAGCTCTATATCGTTCAGGGTCACCTTGCGGGATTTGGTTTGTAGTTGGTCGCCGATTTTTAGGTCTTTATATATGCGCCTGAACGGATGGGTTTTTACTTTGCGGGTTTTGGCGCCCGGTATCCATTCGCCTGTGATATTGGCGATAACCGCCGGGCTTCCTTGAATGGCTGTGCGCTGCATATAGTGCATGACACCGCGCACGCCGCCCATTTCTTCGCCGCCGCCGGCCCGGCCCGGCCCGCCGTGAACCAGATTTGGCAGGGGCGAACCATGGCCCGTGCTTTCGCCCGCACTGTCTCGGTCGCCGATTAACATGCGCCCGTGAAAGGCGCTGGCGCCCATGACAATATCCCGCGTAAAGCCCGCGTCATAACTAAACACCGAAGCCACCAAAGAGCCGCCGCCTTTTTGCAAAAGGGCGATAGCTTCGTCGGTATCGCCATAGCCCATCAAAGTGCTAACCGGGCCAAAAGCTTCGACGCTATGGACATCGGTTTTTTCAAGCGGATTGTCACAGCACATAACGATAGGTTCGAGGTAAGCGCCACCACTGTCCGCGAACCTATCCGCATTGCCAATGACAATAGGGTTTTCTGCGGACAATATGCCGAGCTTCTCCAATACATCCGCTCGCTGCCCCATTCCAGCCAGCGCCCCCATACGGGTGGTTTTGCCGCGCGGGTTTCCGATGTCTATTTTGGCAAGACGGTCACCGAGCGCACTAATCGCCGCGTCCATAAATTCGTTCGGCACCATTGCGCGGCGAATGGCGGTGCATTTCTGTCCGGCTTTAACGGATATTTCACTGGCAATCTCTTTGATAAATAAATCAAATTCTGGCGTACCGGGTGCGGCGTCCATGCCGAGTACACAACCGTTCAAACTATCTTGTTCGGCAATAAATCGGGTTGAATTTTCTATGATATTGGGTTTGCTCCTGAGCATCCTAGCCGTGCTGGCCGAACCGGTAAACGAGATCACATCTTGGCAGGTGACATGGTCGAGCAAATCGCCTGTAGAGCCGCAAATAAGTTGCACGGCACCCTCAGGTAATATACCCGATTGCACCATCATCCGTACCATAGCTTCGGTCAAATAAGAACCATCAGACGCGGGTTTGATAATGGTCGGCACCCCGGCAATGAAGGCTGGCCCGAATTTTTCCAAAGCCCCCCAGACCGGGAAATTATAAGCGTTAATATGGATTGCCGCACCTTGCAAAGGCAAGGCAATGTGTTGCCCCATAAATGTGCCGCTGCGTGATAATGTCTCAAGCTCGCCGTCCACATAAACGTTACCGTCGGGCATTTCGCGCCGCGCCTTGCCCGACACCGCGAACAAGGTCATAAACCCGCCCTCAATATCTATCCAGCTGTCAGAGCGGGTGGCGCCTGTGCTATAGGATAATTCGTAAAGGTCCTCTTTGCGTTCCATCAAATAACCGGCAAGGGCTTTGAGCATATAGGCGCGGTCATGAAACCCGTATTTGCGCAAATTAGCCCCGCCGACCGTGCGGGCATAATCGAGCATGGCTTCGAAGTTTAGGCCTTCGGAAGATGTTTTGGCGACAACTTTGCCCGTAACCGAATCCCGTAAGTCCCGGTAGCCAGAGAACCCCGCAAGCCAGTGTCCCTCGGCATAGTTTTCTAGCAACATAATAGCCCTTTTATTAATTGATTGATCGGTCAAATATTGGCATAACCCCTCTAAGGCGTAAAGTAAAGCAAACGGAGTAAGGCATGAGCCAATCGACCATATTATATGAGAAACAAAACGCTGTGGCGATTGTCACGTTAAACCGTCCGGATAAACTTAATTCATTCAATGAGAAAATGCACCAGGCTTTGGCGTTGACGCTGGACATGATTGATGCGGACGATACTGTGCGCTGTTTGTTGATCACGGGGTCGGGGCGCGGGTTTTGCGCTGGCCAGGATTTGGGGGAACGTAATGTTTCTCCCGGAGCCAGCAAGACAGACCTGGGCGTAACAATTACCACATATTATAACCCGCTGATAAAGCGCTTGCACGCTTGTAAAATCCCGACTGTGTGCGCGGTCAACGGGGTCGCTGCCGGGGCGGGGGCAAATATCGCACTGGCCTGTGATATTGTCATTGCGGCAGATACGGCCAAATTTGTTGAGGTGTTTTCCAATATTGGCTTGCTGCCGGATAGTGGTGGCACTTATCATTTACCACGCCATGTGGGGCTGGCTAGGGCGCTGGGTTTGTCTTTATTGGCTACGCCCTTAAAAGCAGAAAAAGCAAAAGATTGGGGTTTGATATGGGATGTTTGCGCTCCCGGTGATTTAATGGACGAAGCATCGCAATTAGCGGAAAATTTGGCGTCTAAACCTCCCATCGGGTTAGCGCTGAACCGCGCTGCAATCCGGGCGTCTTTTGACAATACCCTAGATGAGCAATTGGAGTTGGAGCGCTTATCCATGCAAAAGGCAGGCTTCACCGATGATTACGCCGAAGCGGTTAGTGCGTTCGTGGAAAAACGCAAACCCAGATTTACGGGGAAATAGGATGAGCAAAACAATAAAGCAAGCATATATTTGCGATGCTATCCGCACGCCCATTGGCCGGTATGGCGGTGGCTTGTCCAGCGTCCGTGCTGACGACTTGGCGGCCATGCCCTTACGGGATTTAATGGCGCGTAACAAAGATGTGGACTGGTCGCGCGTGGATGATGTATTTATGGGGTGCGCCAACCAGGCTGGGGAAGACAATCGCAATATTGCCCGTATGGCCACTTTGCTTGCAGGCTTGGGGACGGATGTGCCGGGCGTGACTTTGAATCGTTTGTGTGGCTCTGGCCTAGACGCCGTTGTTCAGGCTTCGCGGTTGATAAAATCCGGTGAAGGCGAATTGGTCATTGCGGCGGGTGTCGAGAGCATGTCCCGCGCACCCTTCGTGACCGCCAAAGCCACCACCGCATTCTCGCGTAATGCGGAAACCTATGATACGACAATGGGCTGGCGCTTTGTCAATACATTGATGGACGCGCAATACGGTACAGACTCTATGCCAGAGACTGCGGAAAACTTGGCGGAAGAATTTAATATTTCCCGTGCTGACCAAGACCTCTTCGCCCATAATTCGCAAGTAAAAGCCAAAGCCGCCCAAGATGCTGGACTGTTTGCCGAAGAAATCGTGCCCATAGAAATCCCGAACCGTAAGGGTGTTGTGACTGTTGTAGAACACGACGAGCATTTGCGTTTGTCGCCGCTGGATGTGTTGGCGAAACTGCGCGCACCATTCCGTGCGGGCGGCACGGTGACGGCGGGCAATGCTTCAGGCATAAATGACGGTGCGGCGGCCATGTTGGTGGCGTCAGAGGCGGCGGCAAAAAAATACAATCTCACCCCCCGCGCCCGTATTGTCAGCGCGGCAGTTGCTGGTGTGGCGCCGCGAGTTATGGGCATGGGACCTGCGCCTGCCGTGCAAAAAGTATTGGCGCTGATGGGGTTATCGTTGTCGGACATGGACGTGATTGAACTGAACGAAGCCTTTGCCGCGCAAGCTCTGGCCGTAATGCGCGCGCTCGGCTTGGCCGACGATGATGAACGGGTTAATCCGAACGGAGGAGCTATAGCGCTGGGACATCCGCTGGGCATGAGCGGTACACGCATAGCCGGTTCTGCCCTGCACCAATTGGAACGGACGGGCGGTCGTTACGGTTTAATCACTATGTGTATCGGGGTTGGCCAAGGTATCGCTTGTGTGATTGAACGGGTTTGATATGGCGCGGATGCAAGCACAGGATTACCAATCAAAGCGCGCCCGTATCAAGGACAGCGCCACGGCATTGTTCGCGGCCAAAGGGTATTACGGCACGTCGATTGTTGATATTGCCAAAGCTTGCAATACGGTGAAATCGCGGCTGTATTATTACTTCCCCTCTAAAGGGCAGTTGTTTTTTGAAATCATAAAAGATCATGCCGAATTTCTAGCGGCAAGTCTATTGCCCACATTGGAAAACAAAGACACAGATGCGCGACAGCGGCTAGAGCAATACGCACAGGCGCTACTTGGCATGAATGTCAAATACCGTGATCAACATAAGTTAATATTAAGCGACCTCGGCGCGCTTACGGATGAACAATCCCGCCAGATAAATTTCCTCCTGCGCCGTAGCGTTGAGGCTTTATATCCGGTTTTAACAGATTTAAACCCGAAGCTAAAAACCCAAAGCCATTTGCAATTTCCGACAGCCATGATGTTTGTCGGCATGATCAACTGGACCCATACTTGGTATAGCCGACCAGAAAATGAAAGTAAGCGCAATTTATCTGTAGATGAATTTGCCGCTTTGTTGTGCGGTACATTTCTGGACGGTTATTCCGCGTAGGCAGCGTCCGTTTTAACATTAAAGTCGCCGTTTGGTTTTTTACGCGACCCGCCCCGCAATTTATCCAGCCACATATACATAGCCGGTATCAGAAGCAATGTCACAATCGACGCCAAGACCACACCAAAAGCCAAGGAAATTGCCATGGGAATTAGGTATTGCGCTTGCGGGGCTTTTTGCATTGTGATCGGCATTAGGCCAAAGAACGTGGTCAGCGTGGTCAGCAAAATTGGCCGAAAGCGGCTGGCTGCGGCCTGAGTGACGGCATCTTTTATCTTTACGCCTTTGTCACGCAGGACATTGATGTAATCTATCAGCACCAAATTATCATTAACCACAACCCCGGCGGCAGCAACCACGCCGAAAAAGGAAAACATCGACCAAGGCAAGCCGAAAACTAAATGTCCCAGCACAGCACCTATATAGCCAAACGGAATGGCAAACATCACCAAAAGCGGTTGCAGGTATGAGCGAAATGCTATGGCAATTAGCGCGTAAATTCCGAACAAAGACGTGAACCCGGCGATGATTAGGCCCGTAATAAATTTACCGATTTCTTTTTGATCTCCCTCCAGCACAAATTCCAGATCCGGGTATTTTTCCTGTAATTTAGGCAATATTTCTTTGGTAACCGCGCGCGTGACTTCTTGGGCGTTGGTCTTTTGACGGTCTATACTGCCCGTAACTTCGACCACTCTGCGCCTATCGAGACGCTTGATGGAGGTAGCGCCTTGTTCAAAACGGATATTGGCCACAGTTGAGAACGGTACTTGGGCACCGTCGGGTGTTCGAACTCGCATGTTTTGCAAGGCTTCCAGTGATGTACGCGCCTGTGCCGGGTAGCGAACCTTTACCCTTACATCATCAGGCCCTCGTGCGATGCGCTGTATATCTTCGCCGAAAAACCCTTGCCTGACTTGGCGCGCAAGGTCACTGGCATTGAGGCCGAGACTTTCTGCCTGGGGTTTGAGGTCAATGATCAATTCTTGTTTGGCCGACCGCAGGGTGTCGGTGATGTCGTAAACGCCTGCGAATTTTATCAACTCGGCTTCCAAGTCTTTTGCCGCCGCTTCCATAGTGGCGCGGCTGTCTGCGGCCAATACAAACCGTAAGGGTTTATCCCGACGCCAGCTTTGGTAACTAATCTCGAAATCTTTCATATCCGCAACAGAGCCAATAGCTTTGCGCCAATAGCTGGCAATATCGCGAACCTGATTTTTGCGTTTGGTGGTTTCTATCAAATCAATGGTTGCGCTGACCCGATTGCCCTCGGCGTAAGTGTGGACATTAACCACCGGCTCTTCACCGTTTTTGCCCTTGTAATACTGATTAAGCCCGAGGGCTACCGCTTCCACTTGCGCCAATACTTCGGCAGTTCTGTCAAAAGCAATACCGTCGGTTAGGGTGATGTCGGCGATGATATAATCATTGGGCACGCTTGGGAAAAAATCCTGCCGCAACCAACCGCTCTGGACAAAAGAAAACATGATCAACCAAAACCCGGTAAACAGGGCAAATGTCATGAACTTAAACCGCAGGGTCAGGTGTAGGAATGGGGTGTAAACATTGGCAATAAACCGTTTCATAGCGGCAGCAATTGCGCGTTGAGTTTTTGTGATCGGGTTGGATGTTGGGCCGATTTTTTTCAGATGGGACAAATGCGCAGGCAAGATAAAATAGCTTTCGATAAGCGAGAACACCAATGTGATAATGACCACCCAGGGAAGTGGACTCATCACTGCCGCCGCCGTGCCTTCCAAAAACAATATAGGGGAGAATGCGACCATGGTGGTTAGTCCGGCATAAAGAACCGGGCGAGCGACCCGCATGGTACCGCTCTCCGCTGCCTCAACACCGACAAGCCCTTCTTCGCGTACCGAATGAATACTTTCACCAATAATAATGGCATCGTCCACCACCATGCCCAACACCAAAATAAAGGCGAACAATGAGATCATATTCATAGATACGCCAACAATAGGCAGCAGCCAGAGCGTGCCCATAAAGGCCGTAAACATGCCGACACACACCCAAAATGCGATGCGTGGACGCAAGAATAGCATCAATAAAACAAACACCAGTGCCAGCCCGACAAGTCCGCCTTTGAGTAAGATGCCAACCCGACTTTTGAAGGATTTAGACAAATCCAACCAGCTGATTAACTCAACACCCTCGGGCAAGTTTTCATGCGCGTTTTCAATATAGTTCCTGACCTCGTTACTGACCCCGACCACATCCGGATTGGTGATGGTTTTCACGTCTATGAGTACGACCGGGCGGTTGTTAAACCGGGCGATTACTGGGCTTTCTTCGAACCCGTCTTCGATTGTTGCCACATCGCCTAGTGCAATGTTAGTGCCGTCGGCATTTTTGATCAGGGTTATGCTGGCAAAGTCCGCCGCCGTATAGGCTTGGGCGCGGGTGCGTAAGGAAATATCCCCACCTTCGGCGCGAATGACCCCGCCTGGTACATTCAAAGATGAACCGCGCACGGCATTTGCCACATCGTCAAAGGTCAAGCCGTAGCGTCTCAAAGCCCCTTCCGAAATTTCTATGCCCAGTTCATATTCGCGCGCCCCGACCATCTCTGCATAATCAACGCCTGGTAGTTTAGCCAGATCGTTGCGAATTTTCGTGGCGATTTCTTTACGGGTGCGTTCATCCGTATCCACGAGAACCGCGACTTGTACGGGCTGGCTTTCAAACTTAATCAATTCGACCACCGGGCGCTCACTACCAGCGGGGAAAGTGTTTATGGCATCGACCTGGGCTTTGATATTGGCTACCACCACAATGGTGTCGATATTGGTAGCTGTACCAGCGTTGATTGTACACAGGCCAGTGGTTGCGACGGTCTGGATTTTATTGACACCTTCAATATCGGCGATGGCTTCCTCGATGCGGATACACAAGCGGTCTTCAACCTCCGCCGGATCAGCGCCGGGATAGGCGACGGTAATCTGGATAGATTTGGCCGGCATGGTCGGCATAATTTCGCGGTCATAACCGCGCAGAGAAAGTAATCCGCCAACGATAATGGTCAGCATTAATAAATTTGCCGCTACTGGATTACGGACGAACCATTTAATCAATCCGTTCATTGTCCAGCCCCGTTCCTATTACTGGCATTAGATCTGCTCGGATCTACCTGTGTTCCTTCTATGACGAGTTCTAGCGCCGATATGACAATGGGCGTACCGCCTTCAATACCGCGAATGAGCGCGATACCAGGCGCAGTGTGGACAAGCTCTACAGTCCTGCTGTGGATTTTATTGTCAGTGTCCAGCGTGACAACCCGGTTTCCGGCTCGCAAAGCCTTGCGCGGGATTTGAATGACATTGTCAAGCGCTACGCCCGGAATTTCCGCTTCCACGAACAAGCCGTTTAGCAAAGGCGGGCCGCCGTTTTTTACGCCGTAAGGGTCTTTGACCTCGACAATGAGATTAAGCACGCGGGACGCTTGGTCGACTGCACCCGATGTGCGGGCTAATTGCCCTTGCCAAGATTGTCGCTTGCCCCCGACATTGGCAAATAAGCGCACTTTTAATTTACCGTCCGTAGAAGACGGATCCAAATCTATCTTGCCCATTTGCGTATCGGTGAGCGGTAGGTGGATTTCCGCTGCGTCGGTCGAATACAAATCTGCCAATACCTTGCCCAGCGATACATATTGGCCAAGCCCCGAGCGTTTGACATCCACCCGCCCGGCAAAGGGCGCGGTAATGTTGGTGCGCTGTAAATCCAGTTTCGCTTTGTTGAGCGCAGCATTGGCTGAAGCTAAGGTTGCCTGCGCCCCTGCCAGTTGCGGTTTGCGCAAAGCCAAATCCGTGGCGGCGCGCCCACCGCTAATGTCATCCCAATCTTGTTTGGCGATTTCGCCCTCGGCTATTTCTCTGGCCAGTGCGGCTTGGGCATTGGCGACATTGGCTTGGGCGGCTTCGATGGCGAACTCATAATTACGCGGATCAATGCGGACCAGGGTTTCGCCTTTTTTATAGGCACCGCCATTGGAGAAAGACGGCGATACCCAGATGATTTTTCCTGCCACTTCCGGGACAAGTTCAATAGAGGTTTTTGGCCTGACCGTGCCTTGGGTGTGAATGACGGGCTGATAATTTATGGGTCGCGCATTGATGACGGTTACACCGGGTCGCTTATCAACGCGCTCGGCAACTGGGGCTTCCGGGCGCATTTTGGAGATAATTCTAAACGCAAAAATAGCGACGAGTAAAACCAATATAGGTAAAATCCATTTCAAATGACGCATAATGTTTTGTTCCCATTTAGCTTTATTATAAAACTGACTATATTATAGTTAGCTGACAAATTGCCGCTACGGCTAATACTAAACTGACCGCGCTATGGTTATCAATGACCCGTAGGTGCGGTATCGACGTTCTGGACTTTTCCAGAGTGTATTAAAATACTCATCCAAATTAGCGCAAATACAACCAAAACTATGCCAACAGCATAGGGCAGGCCCTGCCAAATAACATACAATCCGCCCGCAAAAAATGGCCCTGTGGAGCGCCCCAGGGATTGCATAGATTGTACCACCCCCATGACCAGACCCCGTTCTGTCGGGTGGGCGCGGTGGGATGCAAGTGCGCTTATGCCCGTCGTGAATAGGGTTGAGCCGATACCCGTCAAGCAAAACCCGACAACCACGCCGTAAGGCACCGGGGTGTAAATGATCAGTGTTAATCCGCTTATTAAAGAGAGCAAGGCGAGCCGCACCATGTTTTTTTCGCCCATTAGGTTTTTGATGCGCCCAACCAAGCCGCCTTGCACGATAATAATACTAATCCCGACGATGACAAAAATATTACCCATTTGTTGTGGCCCCCAGCCGTAACGATTGCCAACCAATAATGGGGTCACAGGATCCATCAAAGCCCCTGTGGTCGAGACCAAAAACACGAAAAAACATAATGTTATCAACACCGGATGTGCGGATATTTTCTTTATGGCGTCCAGCCGACCCACACGGGGTTTAGACAGGATTTCCTGACGGTGTTCTTCGTTCAGGGTTTCTTTGAACAAAAAGATAATAGCCAATATTGCCATCATAGAAAATACAGCAGAGGCCATTGCCGGATAGACAATATTGGCGGTTTGCGGTGTTGCCCCACCCAAATACCCGCCAATGGCTGGGCCAATGACAAAGCCAAGCCCAAAGGCCGCCCCCAAAACGCCCATGCCCTTGGCGCGGTCTTTGGGCGGGGTCAGGTCGGCAATTGCAGCGTAGGCAGTGGCGATATTGCCGGCCATTAACCCAGCAAAGGCGCGCGATAGCAATATCATCTCGGGGGTTTTGGCGTAAATCATAAGGATATAAGCAAGGAATGCACCGGATAGGGCAATAGCCAGAACCGGCTTGCGGCCTATGCGGTCGGACAACGCCCCCCAAAACGGCCCGGCGATAAATTGCCCAATAGAATAAGTCGCAATAATAATCGAAGCATAGGCCGGCCCCGCGCCCATATTTTCCAGCACGAACATAATGGACGGCAGTAATATTCCGAACCCGGCAATATCCAGCAAAATAATAAAAAACAAAATACGCACTTTGACCTCCGACGTTTTTGCTACTCCAATGCAACACAAAATGCAAATATGAACTAAAAGCCTGTTCAGATAGCTTTGATGTGCTAGAGAGCCGTCATGAAAGTAGGTTTATGGAACTTAATATAAAAACCAACCCTAACCCAAAACCGGCAGGTAAAGTCCAGTTGGCTGGATTAACGCGGGAGGAAATCGCTGAGGCGCTGACAGATTTTGGTGTCGCGCCAAAGCAAGTGCGTATGCGCGCCGGGCAAATTTTTCGCTGGGTCTATAATTACGGGGTTACGGATTGGGCGTCTATGACCAATATCGCCAAAGGCCTGCGGGCGGAGCTGGCCGAGAAATTTGAGCTGAACCGGCCAGAAATTGTCGAGCGGCAAATCAGTGTAGACGGTACAAGAAAATATTTAATCCGCATGGCCCCGGGCATAGAGGTCGAAAGTGTGTTTATTCCCGCCGTGTCAAAAACCGGGGCTTTGTGTGTGTCCTCGCAAGTTGGCTGCACGCTGACATGTAAGTTTTGCCACACGGGTAGCCAGCGTTTGGTGCGTAATTTAACCGCCGCCGAGATCGCCCTACAGGTTATGGTAGCTAAGGACGATTTGGATGAATGGCCTAGCTCTGAAGGTGGCCGGAAACTCACCAATATTGTGTTTATGGGCATGGGTGAGCCACTGTATAACACGGATGAAGTTGCCAAAGCTCTTGACATTATCTGCGATTGCGAGGGTCTTAGTTTTGGCCGTCGCCGTATCACATTATCCACGTCCGGCGTTGTGCCGCAAATCGTGCCTGCTGGTGAGCGAACCAAAGCCATGCTTGCTATATCCTTGCACGCGGCTAACGACGAACTGCGCTCGCAAATCATGCCGATCAACAAGAAGTATCCTTTGGCCGAACTCATGGCGGCGTGCCGCGCTTATCCGGGTCTTAATAACTCCAAGCGCATCACCTTTGAGTATGTTATGCTCAAGGGTATTAATGACAGCTCTAAACATGCGGTCGAGCTGATTAACTTACTCAAGGGCATTCCCGCCAAGGTCAATCTCATCCCGTTCAACCCGTGGCCGGGCAGTGATTATGAATGTTCAGACTGGGAGACCATTGAGCGCTTTGCCGACAAGATTAACGCCGCCGGTTACGCCTCCCCCATCCGCACCCCCAGAGGCCGCGACATTTTGGCAGCCTGCGGCCAGCTAAAATCCGAAAGCGAAAAGGTTAGGGCGAGCGAGAAGCGCAAAAGCTGAAACAGCTAAAAGGGTCTAACTCTCTGGCGTAGACGGTTTGAACAAGCTCTCTAGTGTATGCTCAACCTTTGGTGCTTCTGGCTCATTGACTAGCGCATCTGCAACTGGTTTTAAGGCTTCGCCCTCGTCGCCCTTTGGCGCGTTTTTAGCATCTAATTTAGCTTTCTTCTCAGCGCCAATTTTTACCGCTTCGTCAAGATCTATCTGTGAACACAGACCCAGCGACACGGGGTCGGTCGGGTTGATGGTGCTGGTCTTCCAGTGAGTGCGGTCGCGAATAGAGTTAATCGTCGGCTTGGTGGTGCCGATTAGCTTTGAGATTTGCGGGTCGGAAACCTCCGGATGATTGCGGACAAGCCATGCGATAGCGTCCGGACGATCTTGACGGCGCGACAAAGGTGTATAGCGCGGGCCACGGCGTTTTTTGGTTTTTTTGGTCTGGATCGGCGTGTGGTCGAAACTAATCGCGACCATATTATAGGTCGGGTCTTTTTCGGCTTTTTCAATCTCGTCTCTGGTCACTTGCCCGTTTGAAATGGGGTCAGCGCCGCGAATACCTGCGGCGACATCGCCGTCGGCTATGCCTTTGACCTCAAGGATATGCAAATCGCAAAATGCGGAAACTTGCTCAAAGGTCATTACAGTATTGTCGATTAACCAAACAGCCGTGGCTTTCGGCATTAAAATTTTGCTCATGTCTTTTCTCCGGTTTGGGAAATACTCAAAACTATTTGCTTTGACAAAATCCCATTTTTAAAAAAGCAATAAAAAACCCCGCTCGGCGGGGTGGTTTTGGAAGCCTTAGCCTCCGATTAACCCTTATCTAGGCCTTTTGATTAGTTTTGGCAAGGGGGTATAGAATTTATTGGCGCAGTTCGAAAATTGCCATATAAGGGCGATAGTAAGAGCCAAAACTAGGGATGCCCATATGGAAGATGCAGATTTAAAGCGCGCCGGACAGGCATTTCTTGTGGGCGAAGACCTATACGGCGTGTCACTGGCGCAACTTGAGGAAAGGGTGGAAATTCTGTCGGCAGAAAAGGTACGGATTGAGCGCGAAATAAAGAAAAAAGCCGTCGAGCTGGCTGGCGCGGAAAGTTTTTTTAAGAAAAGTTAAGATTTGGCGCGGGCTTTGCACACCACTTTGCAAACAGACTATTTTGATACACTCTATTTTGATATACTGGCTATTAGGCCGGGACGGAGCATAAGATGAACGACAGTACGGGACGCACACAGTTTGGGGGCAAAAAGGTGAATGCATTGGTAGATACATTGGGACCACAAGCCGAAGCGCGGCTAAAAGAATTTACGGCCTCAGAATTGTTTGCAAAAACATTCCGCGAAGGCATGGATATGGTCGAGGAAACTGCGGCCTATCTGGACGGGCCGGGCCGCCAGGACAGCAAAAAACTGGGCCGCAATGACGCGCTGATTTATGCGTCCCAAAGCATGCGCCTGACCACACGCCTGATGCAGGTAGCATCTTGGCTCTTGGTGCAAAGGGCCTTGAAAGAGGGCGAAATGACCGGAACCGAGGCAAGAGCTGAAAAATATAGACTTGTGCCGGAACGGGAATCGGATGTTGGGGACGCCAAGCCGCTGGCGCAATATGCGGCCAGCCTGCCCGCATTGTTGATAGATTTACTGGCCCGCTCCGAGAAATTATACGAGCGTATTGTACGGCTCGACCGCTCGCTCTACGGCTCCATAAACGCCCAACACGGCAATACGGTCGCCGATCAACTAAATCGCCTAGAAGCCGCTTTCGCCAAATTCCCGGAATAATCTACCAGACTAGCTAAACATATCCACCTGGTCGCCCGAGTTGGGATTGGCCTTGGGAGGCTTGTGTTTTTCTGCGTAGCAGAAGCTGTTTACAAGTGGGTGTTGGCTTTGGGGGATTGGAGGGTTGGTTTTAGCCTGCCGCCTTCAATATCCTTATTTTCTGATATGGTGGAATAAATTGAAGTTCCAAGAATTTTAGCTAGCCTAACTGGAACAGCATTGCCGATTTGGCGCATCCCTTCACCCCAAGCTCCAGTAATTTCATAATCGTGCGGGAAAGTTTGAAGTAATTTCCCCTCAAACACAGTGAAATATCTAACTTTGCCATCGACATATCTGATCATATTTTCTCCTCCCGGGACACCATGAACGCCCGCCTTAAGAGTTTTAGCAGGTTCATCAATATAGCTACCGGTGTGGCCGGGATATATACGTGCGCCATCACGAAATTCGTGGCCTGCGATATTGTGATTATCATTCGGATGTGGCTGTTTTTTAAGACAATCACGAACTGTTCGCCAAGGTTTTACCGAGTGAGGAAATAGTTTTAGTTGAGAAGTTTGGATATGTCGCTTTTGACCGTCAAAGTAACTGTCCACATTGGTTAAACCGTGACCCTCCCAATACTCGCCATTTTGTTGGCAAATTTGAAGCAAGTTTTTTGAATGTGTAGGGTCGGGAAACGCCCAACTGCAATTTAAGTCAGATCTGATACCAACAATAATTACTCGCTCTCTTTTTTGTGGCACCCCAAAATCGGCTGTATTTAATAATTTAAATTTAACATCATATTCTGCTGGAATTCCGGGGTTCACGTCTATCTTGCGTAGCCGTTCAAGGTCTTCTTCCCATTGGTCAGTGTTCGTTGTCTGTGTTGGATATTTTAATCTAAGCAAGATATATTCAAAGTAACTAGAAAATGATTTTCTGAGCAAGCCTTTTACATTTTCAAAGAGAAACCCTTTTGGGCGCAAAGCTTTGATTGCTTCGACAGCAAAAGGGAACATATCTCTATTGTCTAAATCAGCCTTATGTTTTCCCGCTAATGAAAATGGTTGGCATGGCGGCCCACCAGCAACAAAATCAATATTACTGATCGAAGCGAAGTCAAAATCTTTAATATCACCCTCAAATACAGTGTTAGGATCGAAGTTTTTCCTTAAAGTGTTGCAGGCTTGTTTATTGAATTCAACTAGCTGTACATGGTCGAAGCCCGCTTGCTTTAAGCCAAGGGCAAGTCCGCCCGCACCAGAGAACAATTCGAGTGTGCGCATTATTTAAATAGCTCCAAATGATCATGAATTCGTTTGTTGAGAGATCGAAGAGAAGTGTTGTTTTCCGCACACCTGTCAGCCCATTCTCGTCCCGGATGTAAAACATCCCAATCTGATTTGGCTTGATTGTACCTTCCCTTCCCAGGGTCATGGTTGCCAAAACCGTCTATTTGTGTATTCCAGAGCGGATGAAAAAGCCTTATCAGTGCCGCCTCGACTGTTCCAACCATACTGGAGCTAACGCCTTCAAAAACAACAAACCGACACATGAAGTCACCTGCATCAAGATTTTTGCTTTTGATTATTGTTCTTGTATGCTCACGGATACGGCCAATTAACTCAAATGTTTCTACATTCGCAGACGCCGTTACTCTGGCTTGTCGCCAACCTCTTGGAACGGCTTTGCCGACATATATAGGAAACTCATACTTTAGTCTATTAAGCTGTCCATACTGAAAATAGGGCTTGGCATTCCCTATGTAATAGAGAGCATAAACGCCTACTCCCGAAAATCGTTCTTGAAGTGGCACGGAAAGAACAGGCGTACCGTTGAAAAATCTCACCGCATCTTTGACCAACGCATCAAATGCTTTGTTTTCATAAACATGTTTTTCACGGTCAAACGGTAAATTTTTCATCTCTACCTTTCAAAAATTCAATTTTATCTATAGCTTGCTAGCGCCATAAGTAAATATAACATTTTATGGGTACGATTAGAATATGGCTCACCCCAATAAAAAACCCGCCAGCAAGGCGGGTTTTTGTGTTTGGTTTGCGAGCTTGCGCTTTATGCAAAGCCTTTGAACTTGTCTTTGAAGCGGGATACGCGGCCTGCGCGGTCTAGGAGTTGTTGCCCGCCGCCTGTCCATACCGGGTGATTGGACGAGTCGATGTCCAAAACCAGGGTGTCGCCTTCTTTGCCGTAAGTGGAGCGGGTCATATATTCTGTGCCGTCGGTCATAACCACTTTGATCATGTGGTAATCCGGGTGTAAATCTTTTTTCATTGTCGTTTCCTGTGTTGATCACGGGTTCAAGCGTTTGTGGTCCCCCGCGAGAGCGGGCTTATAACTAGCGGTTTTAAGGAAATCAAGGCTTATTCGAAATTCAAGCAGCTGTTACTGGTAGCTTCACTTTGGTCTTTATGGGTTTAGATACTGCGGCAATTGTGTGCTTATGGCTGTGTAATTGCGCGTGCTCAATGAACACCGACGGTGCGCCCGATTTGAAGTGGGCGTGGTCTTTTTGTAGGGCGTTTACAATAAAATCAAATGCAGCGCGAACTCTGGCGCTCTTTTTGAGGTCCTCATGGGCAACAACCCAAAGGTCTTCTTCGCGGTTCAAATCTGGCAAAACGCGAATCAGCCCCATTTGCGCCGCATCGGCGGCATGGCCAACCATACCGATGCCGTAGCCAGCAAGCACGGCATTAAAATGCGCCATGAGGTTATTTGTCCGAAACACGGTGCGCGGCATGGGTACTATGTGGCCGCTATCATCTAAGGGCCAAAATGTTTGTGTGCCAATATTGAGCCGCACACCATTATGGTCGAGCAAATCTTCCGGTTTTGTGGGCGTGCCCTTCTCGTCCAGATAAGCTTTTGAAGCATAAAGCCCAAAGCCAAAGCTTGTAACCCGGCGTCCAATAAGGCTGTTTTGAGTGCCCGGCCCCATCCAACGCAGAGCAATATCGGCTTCGCGCTGAGCCAAATTAGCGGCGCGGAAGTCGATATTAACGTCGACCACTATATCGGGATTGTCTTTGCGAAATTCTTGCATAATGGCGGGCAGCCAGAAATCCCCAATACCCTCAGATGCCGTGATCATCACTGGCCCGACCAAAGAATGCTCTAGGGTCGCTGAGGAGCGCGTAATGGCATCGGCCTCGGCTTCCATACGCCTGACATGGTCAAGCACCAGATAGCCAAATTCGGTCGGAGCTAACCGTCCGTCTTCTTTGGTTAATAGGGGCGCGCCAAACCGAGCCTCTAGAGCCTTCATGCGCCGTCCCACGGTAGGTTGGCTAATATTAAGCTGTTCGCCAGCCGCCGTTAGGCTGCCAGTTTCGGCAACAGCGAGGAAAATCGGATAATCGGACCAGTTGTTCATACAATTATGTATAACATGCCTGCGGTTTAAGTCAATTGCATTCTTATTTGAACGCTTTAAGTATAATCATGTTCACTACACAGGAGTTTATCATGAACACTTCCCCCCAAAAGTCCGTCCTAAATACCATTTTACTGGCAGCAATTGCCACGACCCTAACGGCCTCTGTCATCATTGGTGTGTCCGGCACAGCGTCGGCTGGCGAAGCCGCAAGTGCTGACACCGCACCGCGTTTTGTTGTAGAGAAGTCCCGCAAGCGCGTCGTCAATAATGGCGTCATTGCCTATATGAAGGGTGATTATTCCAAAGCTGCCGCCTTTAACCGCGATGCCTTGCACCAAGGCTTAAAAACCACTCATATGGCTGTGGTCTATAGCAATCAATGTGCGGCGCTTGGCGCGCAAGGTCTTTACGGCGCGGCGCTGGACGCTTGCGATAAAGCTTTGAAGTTGACCCCAACAAATTGGCAAGCCTTTTCAAACCGGGCTGCCGTCAACTGGCTCAGCGGTGATAAATTGCAAGCCAAGCAAGACATAATTTCCGCAAAGGCCCTCGATAGCGCCGCCCCGGAAATCACCTATAATATGAATGTATTTGGGTAGTCTGCAGGTAATGCGCGTCTGTGGACAATTAGGGCACGTCCACAGGTAGGGCACGTCAACAGGCTCTAGATATCCCAATAAATATTAGGTACCTCATTCTAACATTGCTTGCGCCGGGCTTCATTTTATAGCATACGCAACAAATTGAATAACTATTGTTACTTATGTCTTGGGAGAACCTCTATGAAAGTCCTTGTACCTGTTAAGCGCGTGCTTGATTTTAATGTCAAAGTGCGGGTCAAACCCGACGAAAGCGGCGTCGATTTAGCCAATGTTAAAATGTCCATGAACCCGTTCGACGAAATTTCTGTCGAGCAAGCCGTGCGTATGCAAGAAGCCGGCACGGCCACGGAAACCATTGCGGTGTCTATCGGCCCGGATAAAGCCGCCGAGACCATCCGCACATCCCTCGCTATGGGTATTGATCGGGGTATCCATGTCAAAACCGACGCCGAGGTCGAACCTCTGGCGGTGGCAAAAATCCTGAAAGCCATCGTAGAAGAAGAAAAACCAGATTTGGTTGTTCTCGGCAAGCAGGCTATTGATGATGACAGCAACCAAACCGGACAAATGCTGGCAGCGCTAATGGGTTGGCCGCAAGCCACCTTTGCCAATTCAATTGAAAAAGACGGGGACAGCTTGACGGTTGGACGCGAAGTTGACGGCGGTATCCAAACCATCAAAGTAACCCTGCCTGCAGTCATCACCACGGATCTGCGCCTGAACGAGCCGCGTTATGCGAGCCTGCCCAATATTATGAAAGCCAAGCGTAAGCCGATTGATGCGAAAACCTCGGACGATTACGGTGTCGATCTTACACCGCGCTTAACTACGGTAAAAGTCGCCGAGCCTGCGGGCCGCACTGCTGGTGTGAAAGTTGCAGACGCCGCCGAGCTTGTTGCCAAACTTAAAGAAGAAGGAGTGATCTAATGGCCATTCTTGTTATTGCAGAACACGACAATGAAAACCTAAAAGACGCTACCCACAAGACGGTTACTGCCGCGCTTGCTATTGCCAAAGATAAGGGATGCGATGTGGACATCCTCGTAGCAGGTAAAGGTGTTAAAGATGTATCCGCCGCCGCCGCCAAAATTGCTGGTGTGCGCAAAGTCCTCGCTTGTGACCATGCCTCCCTAAAACGCCAATTGGCCGAAGCCATGCAAGAGGTCATCGTGCCGCTCATGGACGGCTATGATGCCGTGCTGGCACCCGACACCACGACTGGTAAAAACTTCATGCCCCGCATTGCCGCCATGCTCGACGTTATGCAAATTAGTTCGATTAGCGGCGTAGAGAGTGCAGACACATTCGTTCGCCCAATCTATGCAGGCAATGCACTGGCAACGGTTAAATCGTCCGACACAAAAAAGGTAATCACTGTGCGCCCCACTGCTTTTGCTCCTGCGGCTGAAGGTGGTTCCGCACCTGTGGAAACCATTGCAGACCCGGCTTCGCCAAGTACATCGGAATTTGTTTCAGAAGAATTGTCCAAATCAGATCGTCCTGAATTAACCGCCGCCAAGATCGTTATTTCTGGCGGTCGCGGCATGGGCAGCGGCGAAAATTTCGCTATCATCGAAAAGGTCGCCGATCAGCTCGGTGCCGCCGTTGGTGCATCGCGCGCCGCCGTTGATGCGGGCTATGTGCCCAATGACTACCAGGTCGGCCAAACCGGAAAAGTGGTGGCGCCAGAGCTGTATATCGCCGTCGGTATCTCTGGTGCTATCCAGCATCTCGCCGGTATGAAAGACAGCAAGGTCATCGTCGCCATCAACAAAGACGAAGACGCACCGATCTTCCAGATAGCAGATTATGGCTGGGTAGCCGATTTGTTCAATGCCGTACCGGAGTTGGAAGCTGAGCTGACTAAAGCCGGGTATTAAACCCAAAGGGGTATGTAGGGTGGATTAGCGTTTCTTGCGCGTAATCCACCTTGAGGTGCGTGCCAATGGTGGATTACGCTAACGCTAATCCACCCTACAACACCCGCCCTCAATATCCACTCGGGGAAAAATGCATGAAGTCTTTTTGGCGGCCTTTTATTTCGCCGCCCCATTTATAGCCGATGTTTTTAAGGGCGCGGACTGTGGGTTTGTTTTTATGTAGGCCGCCCGGCTTATTTGGTTGCCAATGTCCGCCTTTGCGCAAACGGCAACCCGCGCTAAACTGGATGCAATTGCCGTATAGCCCGTTTATGTCTGCGTTAATATCCAGAGCAATACCGAAGGAATGGTTTGAATATTCTGTACGATTACCTTGATCATCGAGCGTGCCGCGCGTCAGGCCAACCCTGTAGCCAATGACGCTGTTGATGGTTTCACCGCGCGCCAATAGAGAATTAAGTGCTTTTCTCGTGGGTTCAGCCAGAGCGGCGCACATCTGAAATACGACGCCATTTCGCAGTGTGATTTTTGTCTGGTCTTCACGGCAAACCGAACACCCCGTATGGGTATCCCGTTCTTGGGGCGTTAATGCGCTGTAGGGTTTTTCTACAAAACGACGATCGACAGCGGTCTTGCTGTGGACATTCCAAGCATAGGTATAAAATGTACAGTCCTTGTCCTGAGCGAAAGCATTTGCGCCCGTAATAAATGCCCATAAGCTCAGACCGACAAAGCCTGACGACCTAAAACCCAATTTATTTTTTCGGCGTTGTTTTGCGGGTCGCAGGTTTCTTAGCGGCAGGTTTTTTCGCCGCTGGCTTTTTCTTTGCTGCCGTTCTCTTTGTAGCTGTTTTCTTTGGTGCGGTTTTCTTTGTAGCTGTTTTTTTGGCCGCTGGTTTTGGCTTAGCTTTGCCCCTAGTTTTTGGTTTAGGAGGTGTCACGTCATCGTAATCCGGATAATCGTCACCGTCGTCTTTGGCTCGTTCGGCTATCTTTGTTTTTGTTTTCTCAATAGCCGATTTGGTGGCTTCGCTGGCAGATTTTGCGGCCTTAGTAGCGGCCTCGCGGGTGGTCTCGAATACATCGATATCAGCAGTATCGGACTTGCCACCGTCCGGCGATAAATTATCATTGATGCTAAATATGGCGATCATCAATTCGCTGATCAAACGCAACAATATGAACATGAACAGGATTTGGAAAAAAGCTGCAAAGAATAAAACAAATCCGCTACCTGCTGCGCCGTTCAATAAATTACTAAAGGCCGCCCAAAGCGCACCTAAAAACTTAAAGCCAATAACAACAAGGCCAAGGAAGAAAAACGCGGCAACCAGCCTGTCTTTCATCAACTTTTGGAAAGAAAAAAACTGTTTAAATAAATCGAGCATGGTGGTCTCCTGTTGTATAGGTTAAACCCAACATAAGCACGCAGGGCAAAAGCGCAAGATGCTTTGAAATATAGATTTAATACCTACTGAACATCCGATTTTGTTTCGGACATTGCTGTGGACGCAATATCCACCATTTGCTCTGGTTCGGGCGTAAGCGCCAACTCTGCCCCAGCTTTCTCGGCAATGATTTCTGCCATGCGTTTTTTAAAGGCTGGGCGGTCGGCTTTTAAGAGCGGCTTGCCCGATAAAGTGGACAAAGTCATCGGGTTAATTTTACGGCCATTTTTATGCACTTCATAATGCAGATGCGGCCCGGTTGAGCGCCCGGTTGTGCCTACATAACCAATGGTTTGGCCTTGCACGACCCGGCGGCCTTTCTTGATGCCGCGCGCAAAACTTTTCATGTGGGCATAGGCAGTGACATAGCCGTCTGAATGGCGAATGCTAACATAATTACCGAATGTGCTAAATCTGTTGGCACGGGTAATCGTGCCCGTACCCGCCGCCATAATCGGCGTGCCGCGCGGCGCGGCAAAATCAACGCCGGTATGGTTTTTGCGGTAGCCCAATATAGGGTGTTTGCGCCGCCCAAAGCGTGAGGATAGCCGGGCGCCATTGACCGGGGTACGCATGAGCATGCGTTTCGCGCCCTTACCATTTTCGTCGTAATAGCCCTCGCGGCCTTTGGCGTTTTCAAACAGGTAAAACTCCGATTGTTTTCCGCGCGGCGAGAAGCTGGTATAGACTAAATCGCCCGCCTTGATAGTCTTGCCTTGATGGTCACGGAACACTTCGAACATCATTTCAAATTTGTCGCCAGGCTGAATATCGCGCTGGAAGTCAACCGAGTGGGCATAAATGTGGGAGAACTGAACAATGACCTTATCCGGTGCGCCCAAAGCTTGCGCATCCAGATACAGGCTGTTTTTTATAGCCGCATCTACCCGTACCAAGGTTTTGGTGAACTCGGCGGCGATTTTCTTGCTGGAAAAACCGCCGTCCAAAGCACGATTGACGAATATGGTATTCGCCGAATTGGGTTTGAGAGAGATACCGCTAAAATTTGTGCCATCGCCGGTAAAATATAAATTTATTCTTTGACCAGCGCGCAAATCGCGCGGATTATGCACCTTAGAAAAAGCCTGAGTGACCCCATAGGCGGTATTGGGGTCGACGCCGTTTTTTTGCAGCAAAGGCCCCAGAGATTGTCCGGGTTTAAGGATGAGGCTTTTGGTTGTGCCGCCTATCAATTCTTGCTCGCTTAAGGATCTGAAATCATACAGATCGGCTGACGATAAAGTCGGTATTGCAGGGATGGTCTCTACTGCTGCGACTTGTTGCGCGGCTTGGTCATTGCTGGCAAATGAACTCAGTGCCAAGGCACCCCCTATAACCACGCCCGCGCCTATCAGCATGGCTTTGGCGCTTTTGGCTGCCTTGCCACGTGTATCTTCAATCAATATTTTCGCGTCATTGCGCAAAGCCAATTGAAGCCACTTTAATTTGTCTCTTACAAAACTCATGTGTTTGTTTCCAAAACCCTTAAATTTTCCAAACCCTTTGAGGCACAATTGGCCCAATTTATATCGCCCGTGCTGGTATTGCCATAATTATGGCTTATGATTGGTTAACAACCGTAAGAAAGGCTACAGAAGTTTTGCAAAACATGTGTATAGAGAAAAAGATATGAGTGCGCAAATAGAGAAATCAGACACAGCCAAAATGTCATATTCTGGAAAGGTGTCCAAAGCCGCAGCAAAAAAGGGCGCAAAAAACCAGAAATCCATGGGACGGAAGGCGGTGTACACCCTATTTTGGTTGATATTGGTATTTGCGGTTTTAGCGGGCATTGCCCTTGCCTATATCTGGCACAACCGCACGAGTTTGGTTGAAAGCCAAATCCGCAAACTTATGGCCAAGCAAGGCTATGACGTGACGCTGGACATCACAAAGTTTTCCAAAAGCCAAGCAGTAGCAACCAATATAATCGTGGGCAAAGGGGGAGATGTATTTTTCAAAACCGAGCGCGCAATTGTTGATTATGATTTCAGCAAACGCACAGCAAAACGTATCGAGTTGGTGCGTCCTTATATAAAGGCCGAATTTGATAGCAAGGGCAATATCACATCAGGCTGGATGCGGCCCAAATCCGACAGTTCGCAAAAACTGCTCCTGCCGCCGGACGGGCTGGTTATTACAGACGGCATTATTGATTGGCAAATGATGCTGAGCGAAACCAGCCAAATGGGTGCTGGGCAAGCATATTTAGACGCAGATATTATCACCGCCACGCATTGGAGTACTAATATTTCATCTCAGAAAACGTCTTTCAATTTTTCTCTGTTAAAGGCCGAAATTAAACATGATGTTTTCATCGAGACCAAAGACGGGAAATTATTTGATATATTTGGGTCAATGGATGCCGAGAATTTAATTGCCTATTTAACGAGGGGACAAGCTTCCCAATTCGACAAATTAAATACGCAATTCAAATTCAATTTTACCCCCACAGACGGCCAGAACATACCCGTCTTTTCTGGCTGGATGAATGCCAATTTGGGCGGCTTGGCCACAGGCGATTATGAAATAGGCAAGGCTGATATAAAGCTAAGCGAAATATCCTCAAATCAAAAGGGTGAGATTTTTGCAAATTGGCAAATGGACGCGGCGCATGTGCAAATTAGCGATACGCAAAACCGCGACGCCTTGGCCGATAGACTAACCAGCTATAGTGCGATGACTAACACACCTATCGCCCAATATTTCACTCAAGGGCTATACGATAAAGCAGTGCGATTATTAGGCGGGTTTGATATAGATGGGCGCGGGTCATATGCATCAATAGACGGCGGCTATACCCTTAAACTGGATGCGCCCTTGAGCCTGAAAGCGCCTGGCCAAAAAATAGTGTTCACACAAAAAGATGACGAATTTCTCGACTATAATATGGGTAAAAAACAACTCGCCTTTGGCGCAGATATTCAATGGACTGGCCAGCAAGCCCTCAACCTAACCGACTTCAATCTGTTGGCGAAAAGCGCTAACGGTGTAAAAATTGACGGTCTGCACACGATGAAAACGCGGATCCGAAGCCAGCAGACTTGGCGCTTGCAAAGGGATGGTGAAAATATTCGCCTTGCTCCATTTGACATAGATTTTACCTATGCCGCCCAAGGCCGCAATACCCGTGTGGGCATTGACGGCGGCGTTGATTATGACGGCCCCGTGCCGGGTGGTTCTGTTGTTGGCCTTATGGCAGACGGCAAAATGGATTTACGCCTGCCCGGCGCTGACTTCACCCTTGGCTACACCCCGACAAAGCCGCTCTCTATTACCGCATTTACAGGTCCGTCCGGCTGGACGACCAAGGCACTTACATTCACTATGGAACCTCAAGCGGATATATTGCGTAAAACATCACATGCAAGCGTCATGCGTACTACTCTCAAAAATGTCAGCACCCAAATCATTGGCCCAGAAGACGAGCGGCATTTAGATGCGCGGTTTGAAAAATTGGATGTGCGCACTGATTTTACCACATCGCCCCAGCACTGGAGAATTGGTGTTAAGGGCGCGGATATTAGATCCGAAGATTTCCCGGCGCCCGGCACCCATATTACCGCCCCGGATGCTAAGCTCAATGTGTTTCAGACGCAAAGCGGGGCTATGACCTTCGACCTTGCCAGCCCGTACACATATGTAGCCACAGACAATGCCGTGATTGAAAATTTGAACATTAGCCTAAGCGGTAGCCCTGATGATATTGCCCTCAAATACAAAGCCGGCAGTGTCACCATGGTCGGCGGGGCGGTTCCCGTCTTGCCTATGCACGGCACGGCACGGCTTAAATCAGGCGAGCTTACCGGGCGCGCCGTGACCAATTTGCCGCGCACTACGGATACACCCATCGACATTCATTACAGGTCTAAGGACGGGCAAGGTAGCGCTAAAATCTTAATTCCGAAAATTATTTTCGATCCGCGCGGATTACAACCACAACACTTAGTCCCGGTTTTGCGCGGTAAATTGGCCGAAGTGTCGGGCGAAGCTTCTGCCGAATTTGATTTTATATTTGGCGGCGGCAACCCTGTTCAGTCCAGCGGCTGGGCCGATTTAAAAAACCTAGGCGTGGGCACATTGGTCGGGCCGCTCAGCGGGGTTAATTCTAAACTGGTTTTTACATCTATTTTCCCCCTTAGAACCAAAGGCATCCAAACAGCGACCTTATCTGGTTTTGACCCAGGGTTTCCCCTCAAAGACGGCACCATAAAATTCGAAATTGTCCCGGGCGGCATCAAAGTTTTTGAAGCCATCTGGCCCATTGAAAACGTGGTTGGAGCGCCGGGTGAAATCTATTTAAGTCCTGCGGATTGGCGGTTCGGAGATGTGGAAAACCGGGTCGTGGTCAATGTGGAAAATGTCGGTCTTGGCACTATGTTGGCGAGTGTAGGCAAGGACAAATTATCGGCCACCGGGCAAGTGTTCGGCACATTACCTGCGCGAATAAAGGGTGTTGATGTGCTGATTGAAAATGGTGTGTTGGCCGTAGAAGACGGCGGTGTTATCCGTTATAAAAGTGCAGCTACGGACGTAGCGGCGGCGCGCAATCAAAGCACGGAATATGCTTTTAAGGCGCTGGAAAACTTTCATTACCGGAAATTGGAAGCCCGTATTGACGGCCCTTTAGACGGATCTATGGCAATGAAAATTGTGTTCGACGGTCAAAATCCGGACGTGCTCGGTGGACAACCATTTCAATTTAACACGGAGGCTAAAGGCGAACTGGCCAATATTGCCCGCAATATGGCCGGAGCCTTTAGCAATGAAGAAAATTTGGCGCGCATACTGGAAATCAGGAACGGAGAAACCGCAGAATGATTGCCGCATGACAAGCGATAGATGTGTATTGCTTAAATGGTTTGTTAATGGCAAGTTCAGCTTGCTCAATATAAGGTGTGCTTATGAAAACAGTTTGGAAAATATCTTTGACCAAGGCTCTCGTCGGTTTAGTGGCGATATCCATATTGTCAGGGTGTATAACACACAAGGTCGATTTTGAGCCATCGGACAAGCCGATTGTCATCAATATCAACCTCAATATTCAGCAAGAAATCCGTGTCCGCCTTGATAAGGACATCGAAGACCTGTTGGCTGATAATCCGGATGTGTTCTAAGGAGAACCAATATGAAAATGCCCATAAAACTAATTAGCGCCGCCTTTGCAGCTTGCATCATGGTTGGCACAATTACTTTGATCCCCGCATGGACGCCAAATGCGTTAGCGCAAGTGGCCAGTGCTAAATCAATTGTAGACCAAGCCAAGACAGACGGGATTGTCGGCGAAAAGCTAAACGGCTATCTGGGTATTGTTCGCACAGACGCCAGTGCCGAAATACGCGCGGCTGTTAACGAGATCAATATCAAGCGCAAATCCATCTATACGCGTCTAGCCCGCGAGCAAAAAGTCGGTATCGCAGATGTGGCTGGCCTCACAGGTGAAAAGCTTATTGCTAAGGCAAAACCCGGTGAAATGGTCATGCTCGGTGATGGGCAATGGCATGTTTCAGGCGCATAGAGCCAAGATCATAAATTCAGGTTTCCTCTTTCCATAACCGTAATTGCTAGCCTAGAGTATTCAACAAACCGAATCGCTTTTAAAGGCTCACCATGTCAGAAAACATCACTAAGCTCACCGCTGCAGATTTAGCCGCGCTTTTATGCGCTCGAATATGTCATGATTTGGTCGGCCCCGTAAGCGCCCTAGAAACCGGACTTGATTTGTTGAACGACGATGACAATCTCGATATGCACGATGATGCCATTGAACTGATAAAAATTGGTGCGGAACAAGCGAGCGCCAAATTACAGTTTTTACGCATTGCTTTTGGCGCGGGCGGCTCAGCACCAACCATAATAGCTGCCGCCGAATTGGAACGGTTAAGCCGGGGCGTATATCCGGACGGTAAAGTCACCTTTGACTGGAATATGGGCGTGGACGGCTTGAACAAGCCTGCGGCACGCGTATTGTTGAACTTGGTTATGCTCAGCGTTCAGTCTATTCCGCTCGGCGGTACAGTGGCTGTGAGTGCAAAGATAGACGGTGCCCAGATTGACATTTCCCTATTGTGTAAAGGCAAAAAAGCCCGTCTCGACCCAGCAATTGCCAAAACGCTTGCTGGCGGCGCCCCGCAAGACGGGTTTAGCGGTCGCACTATCCAGCCGTTTTACACAGGCATGATTGCCCGCGAAGCAGGTGGTACTGTCAGTAGTACCGTCGAAACCGAGGGCGAAGCCATTATTTTCGGCGCGCAAATTCCAACTGCATAAGCTAGATACTAAGTCTAAGTACCTTTCTTATTCGCAAGAATTGATTAAACATTTTTGTTTGGGGGTTTTTAACCATTTTTAACCAATTAGCCGCACTGTGATTGTAACGATCACAATACCGGATAATTTATGTATTCTGCCGAACGAAATTTTGTTGCCACCGCCCACGCACAACTGCTTGTGTTGGACGATGATGGACAAGATGCGCACACCCATTTCCCTGCTGCTATTGAGCAAATTAAACAAGCTGCTGCCCCCGTTAAAGCCCGGGCTATATATCGCGCCGCCTTGCTGTGCGAGGATGTACTGAAACGCTCCAGCTCAGCAACTGATGTAAACTTTCGAAATTCGGTAATGCGATTAAATTCTTTGGTCAAATCATATGCAGACGGCTTGTATGAAATTGATCCAGAGTTTAAACAAATAACGCTCGACCCAAGCGTCATTAGCGAGACCCACTCCGCTCAAGATTTATCCAGCGGGGATTTGCAAGCCGCAAATGAAAATGCTGCCAAAGTGCTCCAGCCCCTATTGCGTCTCGTAAAAGACGACGGGCGAACCAAGGCGCTAAAGTTATTGGCAAATTTCAGCACACAAAGCGAAACCAAGAGCCGGCAGACAAGTGTGCGATTTGATGCCGTAATGCGGCAAATCACCAACCGGGCTTTGGGCGAAGCCCGTGCGAGAGCAAAAATTGTTAGCATCTCCTATGCAGCCGATTTTGATATTATTGACGCGAGCATAATGCCGGGGGTGCGAACTTATTTGCAAGAAGTTTGTTTGGAGATCGTCAGAGACGGTTTGGTCGTAGGTGGTGATCTCGCTGCGAGTTTGCACCGTGCTTGGCAAATTTCCATTACCGGGGAAACGCAGGGGCAAAATCTAGCGTTCTCTATTAGCTGGCCTGGGCAGGAAATTTCGGAAATTTGCAAAATCATACAATTGAATAAAGAGATGAAAGACCTTGGTGGCAAAGTGAACGCTAAGACGGTGCAAGGCCTTGACGGCGGCACGGATACTCAGCTTATTGAATATATCTGCCCTGCGCGAAAACCAGAACAAATTCCGAAACCGACCCCAGTACCGCAAACGCAAGCAAGAGAGGGTTGATATGGCCAGTTCTATACAAATTAACGCGAATAAAACATGCTTAATTGTCGACGATTCAAAAATGATCCGCCGTGTCGCGTCGCGTATTTTACGGGAGCTTAAGTTTGAACCAAGCGAAGCGGGCGATGGCCGCGAGGCTATGGAGCTTTGTAAAGCCAAAATGCCGGACGCCATATTGCTGGATTGGAATATGCCTATTATGGACGGCTTGTCTTTCCTCAAGACCTTGCGAGGTGTTGAAGGCGGCGCAAAACCTGTTGTCCTGTTCTGCACGGCAGAGCGCGATGTTATCAAAATTGCTGAAGCTTTGGATGCAGGCGCTGACGAATATATTATGAAACCGTTTGATTCCGATATTTTAGGCTCCAAGCTTTCCGAAGTCGGCCTGCTGGATCAGGCGCACTTATGAGCGGAGACCTTTCCTTAAAACCCAGTTACTATGAAGCGCTGAAACGCCTAACTATTGAGCTTGTCGGTGTCAAACTTGGCGCGGATCACACTTTTTTGGTGGAAACTAGATTATCCGCTCTTGCCCGTAAGGAAGGGTTTGAAGACCTGTCGCAAATGATTGATGAGTTGTTCTCGCGCGGACAAACGCGATTGGCTATTCATGTTGTAACTTCGCTTTTGGAGCGGGCAACAAGGTTTTTTGAAGACCGGCCCGGATATGAAGCGCTAGGCGATATTATATTGCCGGACTTGCACCCGTTATATAGGGGCGGCACATTGCGGATAATGTCTTATGGTTGCTCTAGCGGCCAAGAAATTTATTCCGCAGCAATCCTCGCCGATACATTGGCCGATTTATTTCCGAATATGGACATTGAATTGACGGGTGTTGACTACCCGTCTGAAGCTTTGGAACGCGCTAGAGCCGGGCGGTTTACCCACTTCGAAGTACAGCGCGGTCTACCCATACGTCATCTTATTAAATATTTTGACCGAGACGGCGAAGATTGGGTGATAAAACAAAGCCTGCGCGATAAAATTACGTTTTTGGATCATAATTTACTCGCCAATATAGATGCGCTCGGTACTTTCCAGGTTGTTATGTTCCGAGGGCATCTCGGACAATTTATCTCACCAGCTAAGGTTCGTATATTGCGCAGTCTCGGTAAATTGGTCAGTGTAAATGGGTATTTGATGCTGGGTAGTCACGAAAATCTGGACGACACTAATTTTTGGTTCAAGGCTTTGTCGGCTACACCGGGTTGTTACAAAAAGCGCGCCAAACAAGGCCTGATTACGGAGCCAGAGACAGAAACGGGGACGGGGACAGAAATTGAAAAATTCCCAAAACAACCCTTTGTCCCTATGGAATATAACGGTTCTAAAACCGTCTAAATTTGGGTTCGGTCTCGGCATCACCGAATTGTGTCTGTGATTTTTGCCTTAACTGTGCTACAATGTGAACACAGATTACAAAACACATGCAGGAGGCACAACATGCTCACGAAACTTTCACTTAGTTTAGGGTTGGCTCTTGGTTGCTCCATTGGTTTATCAAATGCGGCATTTGCACAATCGCTGGTCATCGGCGACGGCGGTGCGCAAGAGTGTTTTCACAGCGTCAAACACGGCGACCCTGGGCGCATTTCGACTATAAAGGATTGCAAGCTCGCTTTGCGTGATCCGAATCTTTCTAAAAAAGACGAAGCGGCAACCCATGTTAATCTCGGTATTTTGCTGATGCGGGCGAAGCGGTATGACGACTCGCGCGCCCAATATAATTTGGCTATAAAAATGCAGCCTGAGCTTTCCGAAGCCTACATCAATTACGCCGCTAATCTGATCTATCTCGGTGATTTTGATGCGGCCATAACGGCCTCCAATAAAGGCATAGAGCTTGGCACCAAAAAAATGCCCGAAGCTCTGTTTAACCGAGCCATGGCTTACGATAATTTGAAGCGATATAATTTAGCCTACGCTGATCTTAAAAAAGCTTTGACCCTACGCCCAAATTGGAAGCCCGCCTTGCGCGCAATTGACAATTACGAGGTTGCCGCAAAGCCGACCAGTCAAGGTTAGTATCATCCTATATTAGTCTCGTTGCTCTAAAACAGAAACGGCCCGCTAAATTAGCGAGCCGTTGTTTTTGTAATTTGACTAAATTTTAGTCCTCGTCGCTTGCAATCTCTTCACCAGTTTCCTGGTCGACAACTTTCATAGACAAGCGGGTTTTGCCGCGCTTGTCAAAGCCCATAAGCTTGACATAAACTTCGTCGCCCTCAGAGAGGTGATCTTTTGGATGTTCAACACGTTCCGCAACAATTTGGCTCACATGGACAAGACCGTCGCGTTTGCCAAAGAAGTTCACGAATGCACCGAAGTCCATAACCTTAACCACTTTACCTTTATAGATAACGCCGACTTCTGGCTCAGCCGTTAGGCCGTCAATCCATTCGCGGGCAGCTTCGATAGAGGCTGCATCGCTAGAGGCAAGTTTAATCGTGCCGTCGTCTTCGACAGAGACGCGCGCGCCAGTAACTTCAACGATTTCGCGGATAACCTTGCCGCCCGTACCAATGACGTCGCGGATTTTATCAACCGGGATTTTCATGGTAACGATACGCGGTGCGAACTCGCCAACATCTTCATTGGCTTCGTCCATGGCTTTGTTCATTTCGCCGAGGATATGAATGCGTCCACCGTGAGCTTGTGCAAGTGCATCTTTCATGATGTCCATTGTGATACCAGCAATTTTGATGTCCATCTGCAAAGATGTAATACCGTCGCGTGTACCCGCTACTTTGAAGTCCATATCACCGAGATGATCTTCATCACCAAGGATGTCTGAAAGGATAGCAACATCGTCGCCCTCTTTAATCAGACCCATAGCAATACCGGAAACCGGTTTGGAGATCGGCACACCCGCGTCCATCATAGCCAATGAACAACCGCAGACGGTCGCCATAGATGATGAACCGTTGGATTCCATAATTTCAGAAACCAGACGGATGGTGTATGGAAACTCTTCCGGACTCGGAAGAACCGCAGCCAATGCCCGTGCTGCCAATTTACCGTGACCGTATTCGCGGCGCGATGTACCGCGCAAGAAGCGAGCTTCACCAACGCAGAACGGCAAGAAGTTATAGTGTAGCATGAACTTGTTTTTGATCGTGCCCGTAAGCTGATCAACAAATTGTTCGTCTTCGGATGTACCCAAAGTCGCTACACATAATGCCTGTGTTTCGCCGCGTGTGAACAGGGCGGAACCGTGAGTGCGCGGTAGAATGCCGGTTTCGGATTCGATTGGGCGTACTTTGTCTAATTTACGGCCATCAATTCGCTTGCCGGTTTTGATTACGCTGGTGCGCACGACTTTGGATTCGACGGATTTAAACGCATCAGAGAATACGCTGCCGTCCATGCCGTCAGGATTATCGTCAGATGCTATCAATTTCGCGCCCTTATCACGAGCTTCCGCAAGTGCCGCTTGGCGTTCCATTTTGTCAGTTTTCTTATAAGCTTTGGCGATGTCTTTATCGAGGAGTTTGGCAACCGCTTTTTTCTCAGTCGCATAATCAGGTGCCGTAAAGTCCCAAGGCTCTTTGGCCGCTTTTTCGGCCAGATCGATAATCGCGTCAATCACTGGCTGATAGCCTTCGTGAGCAAATTCGAGAGCGCCGAGCATTTCATCTTCGGTCAATTCTTTGGCTTCACTTTCCACCATCATCACCGCGCCATTTGTACCGGCAACAACCAAATCAAGTGTGCTGTCTTCCATTTCTTGGATAGTTGGTTGCAGCACATATTCGCCGTCAATAAAGCCGACGCGCGCCGCGCCGATTGGACCCATAAACGGGACACCGGATAGGGTAATGGCAGCAGAACCAGCAATCATGCCAAGCACATCAGGCTCGGTTTCAAGGTCGTGCTGTAGCACAGTGATGATAACTTGTGTTTCGCTCATGAAGCCTTTGGCAAATAAAGGCCTGAACGGACGGTCAATAAGGCGCGAGATCAAAGTTTCGCGTTCGGTCGGACGACCTTCGCGTTTGAAATAGCCGCCCGGTATTTTGCCGGAGGCATAGAATTTTTCTTGGTAGTTAACGGTCAGCGGGAAGAAGCTCTGTCCCGGCTTGGCTGTCCGCGCCGCACAGATTGTTGCGAGCAATACAGTTTCGCCGTAAGTCGCAAGCACTGCGCCGTCGGCTTGGCGGGCCATGCCGCCAGTTTCGAGTTTGAGGGTTTTACCGCCCCATTCAATTTCTACAGATTGTTTATTAAACATAGTTTTCGTCTTTCACATACATATCAGGGCGGTTCATTCTAATTTTTGACACGACCCCTACATTCGGGCTTTCTTGCCCATTATTCTGGCTCTTCGCGAGCCTACATACTTAAAAACCGTCCCCCAGAATTAGGAGACGGCTTATTTTTGGCGATGCGCTTAACGGCGCAGCCCCAGGCTTTTGATGAGGTCTTGATAACGACCCGCATCTTTTTTCTTGAGGTAATCAAGTTGCGTGCGGCGCAGGCTAACCATAGCCAGCAGACCACGACGGGAATGATTATCTTTTTTGTTGGTTTTAAAATGTTCAGTTAGATTGACAATGCGTTCGGTTAGGATCGCGACTTGTACTTCTGGTGAACCGGTATCGCCCTCTGAACGGGCATATTTTTTAACGAGCGCAGCTTTGCGCTTTGGTGTAATCGACATCGTATTCTCCTATAAAACGACTACAAATTAAATACGCGTTTCGGACTTAATCGCCCGGCTCGCGCCTCACATAGAGCAATTTCTACACCTTCGTGTTTTGCCAACACCATCCGGCTTACGTCTAAATCTCCGAGCATGCGGGGATAAAACGCGGCCTTCAAGCTTGCAAATATTGAAGGGTGTAGGACAATTGCCCGTCCTTGCTTCAGATCGAACCGCTCATTTTCGTTGACGGCCAGCACCGGGATGTCGTCCAGTGCGGTCGAAAGCGGGAGAAGTCCGTCCGTTGCGCGCGCCTTATGGCGCAATTCTTCCAGCGCGTCCAGTGAAAAACACGCATCTTCTGCAAAGCTGCCAACCCGGGTGCGCCGCAAGGTTTTAACCGATCCTTCCGTGCCGAGCGCATAGGCCATATCTCGCGCCAGCGACCTTATATATGTACCCTTGCCGCAATCGACGCGGATTATGGCCGTATCTTCTAAAATTTCCAAGACTTCCAGCCCGTCTATTTGTACCAAACGCGGCTGCATTTTGGGTTCTTCCCCGGCGCGCGCCAAATCATAGGCCCGTTTGCCGTCTATTTTAATCGCAGAAAACTTCGGTGGTATCTGGCTAATCTCGCCCGTAAATTGGGGGAGAATATCAGCAATCTCTTGTCCGCTCGGGCGCACATCAGACACGGCGACCACCGCACCCTCTGCGTCCAGCGTATCCGTGCGCTCACCCCACTTAATCTCGACCTCATAGGTTTTCTTGGCCTCAACCAGATACGGCATGGTTTTGGTGGCATCGCCAAGTGCTATCGGTAATATTCCGGTCGCAAGGGGATCAAGTGTCCCTGCGTGACCAGCTTTCTGCGCCCCAAATATCCAGCGGACTTTACCGACCGCTTGGGTTGATGTCATACCAAGTGGTTTGTCAAAATTTACCCAACCGTGTATTGGATTACCTTTTCTGCGTCGCGCCAAATCTAGCTCCTGTTTTGCTCTTGCACTATATAGTGTAGCACAAACAAAAAAACAGCGGTGAAATCACCGCTGTTGAAGTTTTATATTCTGCCTATTTTCCTTATAGGTTTTTTATCGAGATGTACTATCTGTCTTCGACCCGTGTCCGCACAGAAGCTCCGTGGGGGTCGCTATGCTCGGCACCTGTATAAAGGTGACCGCCAGGCGCGGCTACTGGTGCCGTATCGATAGTATTGGTGGTTCTGAGAACGGCGACTAATTTGCCGCCAGCACCACCGTCTGTGATTTCAATGACACCAACGCCCGGGCAACTGCCTTGAGCGGAGTGGGTCACGGATACAGGCGTCGGGCCGCGCAGAGCAACCATGATATATTTACCGTTCGGTTCCCCTTCCATCAAATCCGGTGCCGGATCATTGGTAGGTAGGCCTGCATCGTCGGTTACAGACGCGCCTGCACAAGCACCCGTGCCCGTGCCTTTGCCGTCGGCAGAGGTGAGGTCATATGTTGTCCGCTCCAGAGATCTCGTGTTGAAAACCTCGACGGTATTTTGCACCCGGTCTGCATTGTGAACATGAGAACCGAAGTTTAGCCTTGTAGCACCGTGAGCATCACGGCGTGTAGATGTACCTGGAAGTTGACCCGTATTGTTAGCTGCTATCCCAGTTGGATTGCCCAGAGTAGCCGTATTGTTCGGGTCTCTAAACACCAAAGTAGGCGCAGGTGTATTTGGCGCATTGGGTGTCGCAGTAAATGTATCAGCGATTGTGTACATAGTAAATGTAGACTGGGTTGCCCCGCTGCCAGCCGCAGATGCACCCGCATTGATCCACATTTGTCCGTTTACATCAACACCGCCACAACCCGCACCGTTCACTGTGCCTTGGTCGTACTCGCCAATAATCGTCATGGGTGTTGAGCGGGTATTGGCAATAATCAAGCCGCCGCCGCCAAATGTGACATAAGCATTGTCGTTGTCAGATACGATCGGGCAAACGATTACATTAGCCGGACGACCGCCATTGCCAGCGTCAGGCCCGGATACACATCCGTTTTCTTTACAAACGCCAGCCGGGGTCAAGTCGCCGAGAGCGCCCATATTGTACGCACCGCTAACCGTCGATACCAATGCATTGCCTGCAGCATTATTGCCAACAAATGCAGTCGCACCATCCGTAATCGTCATGCTTTTACCCACACCCATGGAGGCAGACAAATTGAAGTCTGCTCCGGTAATGCGCCCATTTGCGTCTCTGGTAACATCAATACGTTCCAACACGCGGCCATGGAGGTTGGCTAGCAAAAGTGCACTACCGTCCGAATTCCAAAACGACATATGCAAGGAGCGCCCAGCAGATGTGCCGCTGACCCTAAACAGGGCTACGGCTTCTTTGGTTGCACCGTCAACAATGCCGATATAACCGCCAGTTGGGGCAAACATATTGACATTCATATACATGTTTTGCGGATCTGCTATCATGCCGTGTAGACGGCCAAAATTAGGCAATGTCGCCAAAGTAGCACCTGTTGCACCGCCAGTCCCGACCTGTGTCAACGTACCTGGAAAGACTGCATTGACATCACAAGGCGCAGGAATGCCGCCTGCACACCCAACCGGTTGAGCCGCCGCGCCGCCGTCGACTTGTGCTTGAACATCTTCACTGCGCCACACCCAGATAAAGCTACCATTTACACCGCGCGCCGCTTGGCCAGCAACCGAATTTGATTGATCTGATGCCCAGACTTCATAAGGCACCGTACTGTTAATGGGCTGTTTTCCAGCCGAATTATCGACGGCATCCAACACGTCATCACAGCCCGCCAGCCCGAGTGCAAGCACTGCGGCTCCGGTCATTAGCAAGCCTGTTTTAATAGATTTAATTTTAGACATATTTTTACGCATGTAGTCTTCCCCTTTTTGTTAAGTGCGTTCCGATTCTTCGGTTTACTGCGACAATATGTAGCACATGGCGGGTGACTTGGTAAATATTAGTTTTTACTAATTTAGGAACGCCTAATTTGTATGCCGCGACGATTACCGCTCTTACCATTTCAGCCACGTACTTTGTATAGGAATTCGTAAACTGTTAACCCATTTATTCGACGGATTATTAATATCAAACTTTCACTGCGTTTTCACGCCGATGTGTTTCTATCGCTTTAAATTGGTGCCCTGTCAGAAACTTTGACACAAATTTTGGGCGTGAACCTAGGGGAAGAGTGTGAGAAAAGGTACGATAATTACATTAGGCGCATCTGCGGCTTTTGGCGTTTTGGCGATTGTTTTGGCGCGGGGGTTTATCAACACCGCCGTTAATACGCAATATGAGCAGGTCAGAGATGAGAAAGCCAGAAAAATTGCCAAGACGGCTGTTTTGGTAAAAATGAAAACGGTGCCTGTAATGGTCGCAGATATGCGCCTCATGCCCGGTGAACCTTTGACCGAGCAGTCCGTAAATATTGTAGAATTTCCGGAAAATTCCGTACCCGAGGGCAGTTACACTTCTTACGAAATGTTGTTTTTAGAGCCAAATAACCCTTCAGTGGTTTTAACGCAAATGGCGCAGGGCGAACCAATCCTGGCGTTTAAAATCAGCGCTCCAGGTGGACGCGCATCTCTTTCAGCTCAGCTTGGTGATAATATGCGCGCCGTGTCCATACGCGTAAATGATGTCTCGGGTGTTGCCGGGTTCGTCAGTCCGGAAGACACCGTAGATGTAATTTTAACCCGCGAAATAGAGGCAACTAAAATTGGCCGATACGGAAAAAATGTTAAAGGCGGTGACCGCAAAGCCAGCTTTATCGCAGAAATTCTACTGCAAAATATCAAGGTTCTCGGCACAGACCAGACAACCAATATGGGGAGCGATGGACCAAAGCTTGCTAAAACTATTACGTTGGAAGTGAATGCAATGCAGGCACAAAAATTGGCTTTGGCAAAATCGGTTGGTACTCTAACTTTGGCATTGCGCGCCGTAGGAACCAGCGAAACATTTACCGCTAGCGCTCTCAGGGTCGGTGATTTAACGGGCAAAAAAACCAGACCGCGCCGCTCAGTGCGCACAAAGAAAGCCCGGCCTGTTAACCAGACGGCTCAAGTGGTCGTGGTGCGCGATGGGCAACCACGTCTTGTCAAAGTTTACCGGGACGAGGCCAAGAAACAAGATATGGCGAGCTTGCAAAATCCAGCAGGCCAAAATCTAGCAGGCCAAAATCTAGCAGGGGGCACCCAATAATGGCATATAGAATTTCAAACCTGCAAAGCGCCGCAAAACTCTTATGGCCAGCTTTAATCCTTGGCACTTTCATGGTCGCCAATGTCCCTGCCAACGCCAAAGCATGGGTTGAGGCAAGTTCCGAAATAAATACCATCAATGCGGTGGTCGTCAAGGACGGTAATATCACACTTAGATCTGACACACCATTTTCAGAAGTCCGGGTTGCGGAAAGCAGTGTCGCCGATGTCGTTGTCTTGACCAATCATTCGTTTTTGGTCACGGGTAAAACCCGGGGTAAAACCAGCGTCATGCTCTATGACAATAAAAAACGGCTATTGGATGTGATCAATGTTGAAGTAAATTTAGACATTCAAGGCCTGAAAAAAAGCCTGTACGAGACCTTCCCCAAAGAGCGCATTGAAGTACGCCGTATGGCAGGAAAGATTTATTTGTCCGGTGATGTCACTACATCAAGAATTGCCGAACAGGCCGAAAAAATTGCTGCAGCATATTCAAGCGCTGACGATGTAACTAGTGGCTTGATTGTACGCGATTCGCATCAGGTCATGTTAGAGGTACGCTTTGTTGAAGCTACGCGCTCTGCGATCAAAGAATTAGGCGTCGGACTTTTGGTGCAACAGGCGGGACAGTTTTCTTTCGCAAGCGGCGTTGGTGCCATAGGCGGTAGTTCTGCCCTTAGTACCTTGTTGCAAGACACAATAGGCCCGACAAATATTGATGTCAAAATTGATGCTTTAGAGGAAAGCGGCATCATCCGCACATTGGCCGAACCTAATCTGATCTCCATGTCCGGCGAAACCGCTAGTTTTTTGGCCGGCGGAGAATTCCCTATCCCAATCACGGGGCGAAACGGCGAGGTTACCATTACTTACCGCCAATTTGGTGTTGGTCTTTCCTTTACGCCGACCGTGCTTGATGATGGCATTATCAATTTAAAAGTCAGCCCTGAAGTGAGCCAGCTTGATCCGACAAACTCTGTGCGGGTTGGCGGTGTGGAAGTGCCGGGCCTCACTATTCGCCGCGCCGATACTACGGTGGAGCTGCGTAATTCACAAAGCTTTGCCATTGCTGGCCTGCTACAAAACACCGAGACTAACCGTAAAACGCAAGTGCCGTGGCTGGGAGATATTCCCGTACTCGGAGCCTTGTTCCGCTCATCGCGGTTTAAAAACAACGAAACCGAATTGGTGATCATTGTTACGCCGCGCCTCGTACAACCTGTGTCTGATATTAGTCAATTGTCTACACCGCTGGATAGTAATTATAGCCCAAGTGAAGCAGGGTTTTTCCTTGGCGGGCAAATGAACGGCAACGCAGCGAACCGAAGTCCTGTGGCGCAAAATTACAGCAAAGCCTTGAACGGGACATCTGCAACAAAACCGGGTGAAACAAAACCAGCTAAGACTAAAGCATCTGGCGGATTAGCAGCCCGCTACGGCCATGTGATTAATTAGGGGATATTACAATGTATTTAAACGCTAAATCTATTTTTTGCGGCGGTATTTCGCTCTTTATTTTGAGCGGATGCGCCACAGCGAAGCCTGCGCTTGAGGGCCGTATTGATCCTTATTTGGGCAGTGCGGTTAAAGCGAATATCGCTGCACAATTTGTAGCACCAAGCCCGCAACAAAAAGCCAATACATATATTCCCGCAGACCCGAACCGTGCCGCTTTGGCCCGTAAAAATTACCGGGAAAACACAATAGATACGCCGACAGCGGGCAGCCAAACCAGTAGATAGCAAAACAAAAGAGAACATTATGGACGATAAATTAAGCAACAACGTTCTTGAGCTTCGCCAAATAGTGGAAGCTAATCTGGAAATTCCTACGCCGGCGGATGATAAACCTGACGGGTCCGAAACAAAAGCCTCTAAGTTCATCCCCAAAAGTGCAGAACCTGAAGACCCTAAAGAGGCTAAAATATGGGCTTATCTAGGCGTAGTCGGCGGCGCTGGTGTGACCAGTCTTGCCGTACAATCCGCTTGGGAATTATCGACCTCGGAAGTGGACGGCGAAAAAGCCCGAGTGCTTTTGGTTGATTTGGATTTTGAACGGGGCGATTGCGCGGCCTATCTTGATATGGAAACCAGTATCAGCATTGCTGAGTTGAACGAAACTGAGGGCCGCATGGACGAAAATCTAGCCGCTACCTTCATTCGCCGGGTTAGTCCGGGCTTGTCATTGCTAAGTGCAGAAGCAGAAATAGGCGGTAATGATTTGCTTTCAACCAACGCTCTTTTGTCATTGCTGGACAGTGTCAGTGGTTTGTTTGATTATATTATTTTAGATGTACCGCCCATGTGGCGCGCCTGGACCCAAGCGGTTATTGGCGCCGCCGATAAATTTGCGCTGGTTACGGAAGCCCGTGTGCCTGCTCTTCATCTGACGCGGAAAATGGCTGAGGACATTCGCGAAGCCATGTCTTTGCCTGCTCTGCCGGATATTATATTAAACAAGCATGAGCGGCGCTCTCTTAGCGGCGGGCTTAGCCTTGGTGATGTACATAAAGTATTGAGACGCGATAGCTGCTCGCAAATCGTTGTCGACGACGAAACCCTGCGCATTGCTATTAACACTGGCAAACCGGCAGGTGTTCTAAAACCAAAGAGCCGCTACACGAAGTCGGTTCGTACACATGTTCGCACTTGGCGTAACTTGGAAGCGAAGACTGCAGCCAAAGCCGCACCGCGCCGCCGCGACAGGCGCGCGGCGCGCAGCTAAAATGTTCAAATTGGTATATTAATACGCCGAACGCCATAAAATCTATTTCGCATGAGTATATGATAGGCTAGGCTTGCTTTTTTCATGTAGCAAGCCAAGGGGCAAATATGGACGCAGAGGCGCTCAACAATATCACACTGGACATGGGCGGGCCTTGGGAAATGGTTCTGGCTGCCATGTTGGCCTTGATGATGTTTGCAGTAGCACTCGGTTTGAAACCTGCCCAATTCGCATTTTTTAAATCTGACCCCAAGCATTATTTTGCGGGCGTATTGGCGCAACTTGTCGGCCTGCCGCTTCTTACACTTGGTTTGGTTTATGTACTTGACCCCATCCCTAGCCTCGCCCTTGGGATGATATTGGTGTCCTGCTGCCCCGGCGGTAATATTTCCAACATCATGACTTTGTTTGGGCGCGGCAATACAGCTTTGTCGGTTTCTATGACCGCGACATCCAGTTTGGCGGCCGCGTTTATTACGCCTGTGTCTATTTTATTTTGGCTATCCCTTTATCCCCCAACCCGCGCGCTTTTGACGACGATCAATTTTGATGTTGGTGCCTTCTTGCTCCAGACCCTCATCATTCTGGCGATCCCGATTTTGCTGGGTATGGTGGTTGCTTTCAAAGCGCCAGTTTTCGCTACCAAAATCCAAAAACCGCTGGCAATAAGTGCCGTTACCGTGATGATGATTATGATTATTATCGGGTTTTATAAATACCGCGCCTTGATCCCCATGGCCGCCGCCCTAGTTGTCCCCTTAGTGGTCATACATAATGCCTGTGCCTTGGCGTTGGGGTATTTAAGTGGTTTGCTGACGGGGGCAGATGTGCCAACAAGGCGGGCTTTGACCTTTGAGGTTGGGATACAAAATTCAGCACTGGGTTTTGTTATTTTAGTGACGCAATTGGACGGGCTAGGTGGCGCGGTAGTGCTGACGGGCTTGTGGGGTTTATGGCATTTAGTTGGCGGGTGGACCATGGTGGGTTTATTCCGATACGCAGACAAAAGAAAAAGGAGATATGTTGATGTTTGATATAAAAATTATGGGCGGTACCATCTATGACGGCGAGGGCGGTGCTGCTTATACCGCTAACATCGGCATTAAAGACGGCATAATAACCGAGATTGGCACTTGTTCAGGTGAAGCGGGAGAAACCATAGAGGCTGACGGCCTTATCATTACGCCCGGCACAATTGATTTGCACACCCATTATGACGGCCAAATTTCATGGGACGAGGAAATGAAACCATCGGTTAATCACGGTGTTACCACTATTGTCATGGGCAATTGTGGTGTCGGGTTTGCACCGTGCCGTAAAGACGACCATGATAAACTCATCCGCCTCATGGAGGGTGTTGAAGATATTCCGGGGACTGCGCTGAGTGAGGGTTTAACATGGGATTGGGAGAGTTTCCCCGAATATATGGACGCTCTCGATGCCCGCCCCCACACTATAGATTTTCTCGCCATGATGCCCCACGATCCATTGCGGGTGTTCGTTATGGGCGACCGTGCCGTGTTTGACCAAAAAGCCACGGACGCTGACATTGATGAAATGCGCACATTGACCCGCGAAGCCTTGGAGGCGGGTGCGGTCGGGTTTTCTACTGGACGTTCGGATGCCCACCGCAGCTCGGACGGCGATTGGACACCAACCAGCGAAGCTCATCCCTCAGAACTGGCAGGCATTGCCAGCGCTTTCAACGGGCTGGATTACGGCGTTTTGCATGCGGTCAATGATTTTGACCAAGAACGCCCCGGCGATCAATTCGACCAGGAATTTGATATATTGGAAACTTATTTCCGCGCCGCCCCCGGCCACAAGGCAAGCATGACTTTGATGCAACGCGATCTGGTGCCGGATCATTGGAAGAAAATCATAAAGCGCGCCGAGGACTTGCAAAAAGACGGTGTGGATTTACGCTTACAAGCCGCACCGCGCGGCATTGGTTTGTTTCTGGGGTTACAATCCACCTTCCACCCATTAATGGCATTTCCGAGCTATATTGAGATTGCCGATTTATCGTTTGAAGATCGGGTAGAGAAAATGCGCTGCCCGGTGCTGAAAGAAAAAATGCTGGCTGAAACGCCTGTTAAGCTGGCAGGTTCGGGTACATCCGTGCCGCCCATGACCGATATAATGATTGCTATGACAGAACAAATTGCGGGCAAAATGTTCAAGCTGTCCCCGGACGGTTCTGGCAAGGTGGATTATGAGCAAGGCTATGCCAGTTCCGCCGCCGCTGAAGCAGATAACAAAGGCGAGACGGTATGGTCGGTATTGTATGATTGGATGCTTGAAGACGAAGGCAAGATGCTGATTTACTTCCCGATCTACAATTACACCGACATGAATTATGATGCGGTGCACACTATGATGACCCATCCACTGGCACTTCCCGGCCTAACCGACGGTGGTGCCCATGTGGGTTATATTTGCGATGCCAGCTTCCCGACCTATTTGCTCGCCCACTGGACCCGCGACCGCGATAGCAAAAAAATCAGCATTGCGCGGGCTGTGCAAATGCTCAGCGCTGATGCGGCAGATTTTTTGGGGCTTGATGACAGAGGGCGGATTAAGGTTGGCCTCAAAGCCGACATAAATATTATTGATTATGAAAATCTTGAACTAGAGGTTCCTGTCATGGTCAAGGATTTACCCGCTGGTGGGCAACGTCTGCTACAACCTGTGACGGGCTACAAAGCCACATTGGTCTCGGGACAGGCTGTGATAAAAGACAACCAGGTCACCAGCGCCCGTCCTGGTCGCTTGGTGAGAATGGGGCGGTAAGCAGCGCCAAACCGATATAACAAGGGATACTCTATTCTACATTAAATGTGAATTTGGTCTCATGACCTTCACTGGTCACGGCTTTGCCGTCTACGGTCTTTGCTGAAAAAATTGCTTTTTCTGCAGCTTTTACGGCGGCTTTCTCAAAAGCTTTTTTGAAGCGACCAACACCCGAGCTTTCTTTGGCCATTGCATTCAGTACTGTGCCATTTGCATCTACATCATAAGAAACAAGTACAGTCGCAATTTTGTTGTGGCCACGGCGCTGGGCTACGGCAGGGTAGCGCGCAGCTGCCGCTTTGGTTTTCTTGGCGTCCACAATCAATTCAGGTGCCAGTTCCGGTTCGGACTCGACAAGTGTTGCAATAGTTACTTCAGCAGGCGTCAGGCTGGCTTCCAGTGTTGGTTGTTCATTAACAATTTCCGGCTCCGGCACCAAAGGCTCTACGGCAATTCTTGTATTGTTCAATTCTTCCAAAAGAGATGCCGTGACTTTATTGTTTGTTTCCAAGCCAAATAATTGTTGATACTGGTTCATAGCGGCAATAGTGGGGCCGTCCATTTTTCCGCTAGCTTCGCCCGCATAAAACCCGAGTGTCGCCAATTTTGTCTGGACATCTTTGGTGACTTGGGAAAATGGTATCGCGACAGGTTCAATGTTTGCGGTTGGAATGGCGCGCGGCTCTACGTTCAGTACGGCGGCAGGAATGGTTACTTTAACGGGACGGCGTTTTTTTGGTAAGCGGGTCGATGCAACTTGCACCGGTTTTTTCTCGACTGTTTTTTCAAATTTAACTGTGCTTTCGCCCCATTTTCGCGCCGGAATATTGGTAATATTGGCGACGAGAACCGGTGTGATTTGTTTTGTGGGAAGCTCTTTTATAGCAAGCACTTCTGTTGCTGCGACAAAGTTTTCACCCTTAGCATCGAGTGTAACCTTTGCAGCCATTGTAGGCTCTGTGGGCAATTCAGAAGGTAATACGATAGGGGTTACAGTCTGCGCCGTAATGGTCGCAGGCAAAACGGCTTGCGTGTTGATACGTGTTTTTTCCGTGCTTGCAGTTGTTGTCGTCCCTGACCGCGACGCGTTAGAGGCGATGACACCAATGCTGGCTACGGATAACAACAACACGGCAGACAATCCCACGACCGCTTTGCGGCTTAAGCCGCTTTCGTCATCAGCATCTGCATCATCTTCGAATTTTTCCAGGTCGCTTTCTTCAGTTTCACTGACTAATTTCACGGCAGGTTTTTGCGAATTATCAACCTTGGCCACTGGCTTTGCAATGGTTCCAGGTTCAATAACTTGTTCAATTTTTTTTTCGGAAGCTGCTGGGGCATTATCGTCAGCGCTCACATCCTCGGTACGGGCGGCCTTATCACTTATAGCTTCATTAATAGCTATGTCGACTTCTTCTTTACGACTAAACAACCCTTTGAGCTTTGACATGACGCTGTCTGAATGATCTTCCGTATTTACTTCCATCACCAGAGCGGCTCCACCCAGACCACTGGCCAGCGCTGCCGCTTTCTTAAATGGCACACTTGAAATTTTTGTATCCATTTTTAAAATATCGACTATTTTGTCAACATTGTCCGGCGTGATTTTTTGAGCTTTCAAATGCTTGATCCGAGCGCGCATTTGCTTGGCCACATCACGGGCCGTTTCAAGATTGGATTGGTTGTCGGCAATCAGACCGTCGGTTTGACGTAGCGCATTACCTGCTTCGGCGTGAATACTGCTTGCATCTTTCAAATTACCTTTCGCTGCACCGAGCGTATCACGTACTTGCTCCAGCGTGGCGCGTGCAGATGCTCCGGCTGTTTCCGCTTGGGTTTTTTGCGCTTCCAAATCTTGCATTTGTTGCTGAGAAATTCCCAGATTGCGCCGCACATTTTGTGCCTCATCCTGTGCAGATTGCGATATGGCGCGTAATTCCACGGCTTTAGCCGCCGCTGCCTTCGCTGCTATTTCGGCGTCTGCCAAAGCAGATTTGGCTTTTTGCGCTGCGCTTGCCGTTTTAGCCGCCAGTTTTTGCTGTTCGGCCAGGGCTTTTTCGATTTTCTGCAACTCGTCCTTGGTTGTCTGCTCGATTTGTATTCGCTTGGATAAACCTTTTTCACTTTCTGACACTTTGCGTTCGGCCATTTCAAAGGTGCGTTTGGCTTGGCCTTTAATCTCCCCTTGGGATTTCACAAATTCTTTAGCTTTCTTGGCACGAACACTTAATTCTTGGGCTTGGTCTTCAAAGCTACGAATAGCCTCTTTTGTGTCTAAAAGTTCTGCGTTGATCCGCTTGATGTCAGCCCGGCGTTCTTCGTCTGCCTTGCGGGCCTGTTCTTCGCGTCGCGCAAGTTCGGCGCGGCGAGCCTCTTCGGCGAGGCGGGCTTCTTCAGCTTTACGTTTGGCTTCAATACGCTTCTCTTCTGCGATGCGGGCTAATTCGGCGAGGCGAGCTTCTTCGGCCAATCTGGCTTCTTCGGCGAGGCGCTCTGCTTCTATACGTTTTTCTTCGGCCAATTTTGCCGCTTCGGCTTTTGCCAAAGCCCGTTTTGCCCGCTCAGCATCCTGAATGCGTGCCTGCTCCATTTTATGTGCGGCTTCTGCCAGCCGTGCCGCCTCCAAGGCGCGCTCCTCTGCCGCTTGTTTTGCCTCTTGTGCGCGCATCATCTCCGCAGATGAAGCATCGGCAACCGCACGGGCTTCTTCGGCCAAGCGTTCAACTTCACTTTGTTGCGGCGCTTCAACCTTGCGGTTACCGCCAAAGCGACCAAACAATCCTCGTTTGGCTGTTGTGTTGGCTACGTCTGCTAAACTGTTTGTGGCGGAAGGCGCGCCGGATGTAGCCCAAACAATACTCTGTTCAAAACTCAGGCTAGGAATTTTCAAAGAAACCTTGTCGCCCGCATTGATAGATGCTGCAAATATATCAGGTATGGTGAACCGCGTTACATTTCCCTCGATTTCACTATCCAGCAATGTGCTTTTCTCGGATTGGCTCCACCCGGTTGGGGATAACCATTCATTGCCGTTCTTGCACAACTTCACCATAGTCTGCGAACTATCAGCTTGTGCTTCAACTAAAATTGCCGTGCTATTCTCTGCTTGTTTCATGTTTCCACCCGTACTCGCCATAATAATATCCCCGCTCATTATTTTTTGTAATTTTGCTTATCCCAAAGCTAAAAATCCCAAAGTTAAAAATCCCGCTAAAACCCCAGTGCTAAAAACGCATTTAATAAAATTTGTTATTTAACCACACGGAAAGGCTCTAGTAATTTCCCCTATGACAGGATGTTAACCTTTTGTTTACATTATTACCAGTCACTTAATAGATTTTTAGTGCTGCGGCTTGTGGATAATATTGTACCGCGTTGATTGCCTGCGCATTCTTACCAAGATTTCATGCAATTGGCTGAAATGTTCAGGTTTCTCTCAGGCTATTTGGTTTATATATTGGTCAATATTGAAGTTCAAGGAGACCAAAATGAAGAAAACGACTTTTAAAAAAATGTTGGCCACTACTGTAACGGCGGGGCTTATTAGCTTGCCTATAGCCTTGCCAATAAGTTCTTACGCCCAACAGGGCGAATCGGTTACACCAAGTACGACGACAAAGACTGTGGCTTTGGATGTCAAACTTAAAGGTTATGTTTTTGGCTTGCGGGTTATGAAGGCCAATATTTCAGGTCAGTTTACGCAAGATTCGTATGCCTTACGCGCAGACTTGTTCACATCAGGCCTCGGGGCATTTCTCAAGAAATTTCAAATTTGGTCAACCACCACAGGTCAAATTAACGAAAGTGGTTTGCGGCCTGTGCAACACATTCAGCAAAACATGGATAAGAAAAACCGCCGCGTAGAAATGAGCTACGGCGAGACGGCTGTAGATATTTCAATTGTACCGCCCTTAGGGTCCCAAGGTAAACCACCTGCAACTCTCAAACAAAGGTTTGAAAGCGATGATACCCTAAGCGCCTTATTAAATATGATGATGCGCGGTTACAGGTTTACCGACGAACCGTGCACGGGCACTGTGCCTGTATTTGATTCCAAGCAACATTATTTGTTGCGCATGGAAAGGGATGGTAGCAGACGCATCAAGCAAAAAGGCTATAAAGGCGATACGGTCAAATGTAAGGTTTATTATGTCCCTGTCTCTGGCTTTGATCCCGAAGACCTGCCGAGCGCGGAGGAGGCTGCAGCACCTATCATCATTTATCTGGCGCCATTTGACGAGGCAGGTCTGTATGTCCCTGTGCGGATGACCTATAAAATCAGTTTTTTCAAAGCCGTTATCAAAGCGCGGGAAATTACGGTACGCCAGCAATAGCGTAAGAGAATGTGGTGGGCTAGGCACATCCTAATAAGAAACTTTGCCGCAGTGTTAACCGCCTAAACTGACGCCGCCCAATTGGTATCTGATGAGGACCCGGCAATGCTTTAGGGGTTCCGCTGGCGGGTGGAACTGCCATTTTTTGGCAGCCGCTTTTGTATTGCCGCCGAACATGCCTGCGGGTAGGGAGCGCTCAACGCGGACATTTTGTGTTGCGCCGCTGGCATCGACATCTAGGCGTAAAATGACCCAGCCTTGGCGGCCTGTGCGAAATGCGCGGCGTGGATAATTGGGGAGTTCAAAATTAATGGCTGCCAATTTTTCGCCGCCGATACAATCATCCGGATTGGCATAGCCTTTGACCCATGGGTCGGGCGGATAGTCGGATTTGGGCATGAACGGTTTGCTGGCACAGCCCGATAATAAAGCGGATAAGCCGAGCGCCGAAAATATCAATGCGCGCATTATTCTGTCTCGCCAAATTTGTCTTCTACCAATGCGGCGAGAGCTTTAATTGCTGCATCAGCGTCGGGGCCGTGGGCGGTGATTGATATATCTTCCCCGCACGCCGACCCAAGCAAGAGTAGCTCCATAATACTGTCGCCAACAACGGTTTCTTGGCAGACATCATTGCAAGATGTAACCTCAATTTTAGCAGAAAAACTCTGCGCCATTGTGGCAAATTTAGCCGATGCACGTGCGTGGAGGCCGCGCTTGTTGCGCAATGTGACACGGGTGCTTTTCAGGTACAGCGCCTCATGGGCGTCGTTTTTTTTAAGAGAGCTATTTGTGGACAGACTATTACGCATCCATTTCGCCGGCAATGACTTCGGAGGCTATAGCAATATAATGGCGCCCCGCTTGCTTCGCTGTCTGGGCGGCCTCAGAGAGAGAAAGTTCGCGCCTAGCTTCGGAGAGTTTAATCAGCATCGGTAAATTAACGCCTGCCACAACCTCGACATTTTCGCGCCCAAGTAAAGAAATGGACAAATTGGACGGTGTGCCGCCGAACATATCTGTCAGCAACATAACGCCCTTGCCAGTGTCAGCGGATTTAACCGCCGCATGTACGGCATGACTGGCCAGTTCGAGATCGTCATCAGCGCCAATACAAACCGTGACAAATTGATCGAGCGGGCCGACCACATGCTCTGTAGCTAGCTTAAGTTCGTCCGCCAAGCGTCCGTGGGTTACAATTACAAGTCCAATCAAAGCAGTGCCTCACATTTACAATAAAACACTTAAACAAATTCTGGCGGCTATGAAAAGCGTTATTTGTGCATATCTTTACTCTATTTACGCTTCCGTTTATCTTGTGTTGAGATTTGCAAGGGCAAGGTCAATGTAAAACGCGCGCCTATTATTTCTCCGGCCTCGTCTTTGCGGTTAGATGCGACAATAGTGCCGCCGTGAGCCGTCATAATCTGGCGGCAAATAGCAAGGCCAAGACCGGAATGGTCACCAAAGGCAGTCCCTTTCGGGCGCTGGGTGTAGAACCGTTTGAAAATCATTTCTAGGTCATCATTGGGGATACCAGGGCCGTCGTCGTCTATGGTGATAATCGCCTTGTCGCTGTTCTCATTTGCGCTACGCTCGAATGCGAGCCGCACACTGGCGGTTCTATCATCAGGCGAGAAAGTTAAAGCATTGTCGACTAGATTTCGCAGAACCTGACCCAGAGAGTTTTCGAGGGCTTGTATGATCACCGGGTTGTCTTGATCTTTCTCGGTCGTTTGCACGACATCTACAACAACTTCCCGGCGGGTCTGGGTGTAAAAATCTGTGATGTCCGACAGGAATTTATGCAAATCCAATGGCTCTGCTTTTTCTTTGGCCAGTGCCGCATCCATGCGTGAGGCTTTGGAAATATCTGTAATCAACCTATCCATACGCGATACATCGTTCTCAATAATGTCGATCAGTTTGTTGCGGCGCTCGTCGGTTTTGGAGCCGCGCAAGGTTTCGCTGGCAGAACGCAAGGATGTTAGCGGGTTTTTAATCTCGTGGGCAACATCGGCGGCAAATTTTGCGATGTCATCAATGCGTGTATATAGTCCTTCGGTCATTTCGCGCAGGACGATAGACAGATCACCTATTTCGTCGCGTCGGTCAGACAAATCCGGAATGACATCGCGTTTATCGGAAGACCGCACGACTTGTTCAGCAGCTCTGGCGAGGCGCCTGATCGGCAATGCGATAAACAGGGTTAGAGACAAGGCAGACAAGATAGAGGCAATAATGGCAATTAAGATAATCGGGGTTAGGCCTTGGCGTTGAGAGGCCAAGATCGTATCCACGTCATGGGTCTCGAATACCAGAGCGCCTTGAATGTCTTCCACCCGTTTAACAGGCATAACCACCGCAACGATTAGTTTTTTATCTTCATATTGTTCACCTGAAACTGTGGTGCCGAGTAGCGCCGATTTAATGTCGCGCTCCAAATGTCGCTGCTTTTCTTCACGGTTTTTTCGAAAAACCCGCCAATCGTTGATCCATTCATCACTCCATGATTGTAGGCGCACCCACCAGACTTCTTTGGGTTCAAGAGGTTCAGAATTGCTTGTGATGGGGTCAAGTTGTCCAATTTCGACACTATCGTCGAGCAAATCACTGTCTGCAACCAAGGCGCCATTTCTATCATATAGCCGGATACGGGCTTTGTCGGGCATTTCTATCCGCGCTACAATGCGCCGCGCTTCAACCTCGTCTAACGCGGCCATCGCTCCCAAACCGGTGGCTTCATCGCCTAGCAAATTTGCTATGAGACGAGATTGGGAATGTAGATTGTCGATCTTGGCATCAATCAGACCGCGCGAAAATTGATTCATTGTCAGAGCGCCTGCGATCAGAATAATCAGACCAAGAAGGTTGGCTAAAAAAATCATCCTGGTCAGGGTCGAGAACATAATAAAGCGGCGCACCCCGCGTGCGCGTTTGCGCGTGGCTAGAAATTTCAACCGTGATTTCTTGGCAGAAGCCATATCAGCGTTCCTTTATCCCCTGTTCTATAGTAAACTCTATAGCAGACGGATATTTACGCTTCCTTATATTTATAACCAATTCCGTATAGAGTTTCTATGCCGTCAAATTCTTTGTCGGATTTGCGGAATTTTTTGCGCAGGCGTTTAATGTGGCTGTCAATGGTGCGGTCGTCTACATAAACTTGGTCGTCATAAGCTATATCCATTAAATTATCACGACTTTTGACGTAACCTGGCCGTTTGGCCAGAGCGTGCAAGATTAAGAATTCTGTGACGGTTAATCTAACTGGCTCCCCTTTCCATGAACAGGCATGGCGGTTTGGGTCGAGTAATAATTGCCCGCGTTTGATGACCGCATCATCACCAACTTCAGGCATAGGAGTTTCGACACTACCAAGCTTGGCCCTGCGCAACACCGCTTTGATGCGCTCGCCGAGCAGTCTTTGGGAAAACGGTTTTGTTATATAGTCATCCGCGCCCATATTCAGTCCGAGCGCCTCGTCAAATTCGTCGTCCTTGGAGGTTAGAAATATTACTGGCATATTGGAGGTCTGGCGCAAACGACGCAAAAGCTCCATGCCGTCCATGCGCGGCATTTTTATATCGAACACGGCTATATCGACCGGATTTTTGCTCAGGGCTTCCAAAGCAGATGCGCCGTCGTGATAGCATTTCACCGCATGCCCAGCGTCTTCCAAAAACATCGACACTGATGTTAAAATATTTTCGTCGTCGTCTACCAAAGCAATATTCGCCATGAGGTCTCCAAAGTATTCCAAGGGTTACCAAGCAGTAAGGCAACCAAAGAGGTTAAGATTCGTTTTGTCACTGTAACGACCTGCCAGAGCCGCATCAAGTTCACAATAACGCCTTTAAAAGCCTAATTGTGGCACGGTTATGGCGGAAAGCACGGTTTTGGCAGTTTTTGCCCATACTCAATGTCCAGGAAATTGGCTTTTAAGCTTGGTGTAAGGACGCGGTGCGTTATAAAGACATTTGGTTTTAATGGATTGCCAATGGCTAAACGCAAAAAAACGAAACAAAAACGAGAGAAGTCCCGGTTTTTGACTATATCACAAGCGGCCAATACTTATGGTGAGCGTAGCTTTGACAATTATGCGCAAATCCGCTCTGTAGCTGAACAGGTACAAGCTGGCTTGTGCGCTTATCTTGATGGGGAGAAAAAATGCGTATTTTTGGTGCCGCCTCAAGGGTCGTTTAAGGAACAAAATTATGGCTCGGGCGCATTTTCCGTTTCAGGCAAAGGGTTTTTACCCTTGGAACCCATTAGTTTTGGTCTTGGTGTTCGCGTCAGTGAGACGGGTGATTTCCTGCGCATAGTCTTGCAGTGCCGCAAAGAGGGCGACCGTATTGATGTACAGGTTGAACACAACAAAACTTATGAACTGGATTTACCGCTCAACGACAAAGATTTAAAAGCCGTGCTGGAAGGTTTGTACCAGCATATCCTGCACTGGTTTACCGACAGGGTCGAGCGCTATGACCACGGCAATTATGGCACCAGCGATATCGGGTTTGATATTCTTAGAATAAATTCTTAGAGCACCTAATGCCTACACAGCCCCTAGACGTTATAATGGAAAATGAGAAGTTATCATGGAAAATTTACACACTTTAACCGCCTTGCTCCCATTTAAAATTGCCCTGATAGGCGTGCTGGGCATTGGCGCCCAGTGGCTAGCTTGGCGTTTGCAGCGCCCGGCCATTGTCCTGATGGCCATTGCCGGATTAATATTTGGTCCGTTCATGACATGGTTGTTCTCCTTGGGATTTGTGCAAAACACGGATTTGTTACACGGGATTATTGATGCGGTACGCCTTAACCCGGAAGAAGACTTTGGGGCGATGTATAGGCCTATGATCGGGATTGCTGTGGCGATTATACTGTTTGAGGGTGGGCTTAATCTGCGGTTCAAAGATTTGCGCGATGCGTCGCGCGCCGTCAGCCGCATGGTATTGGTGGCGGCACCCATAGCTTGGGTTTTGGGGACTGCAGCATCCCATTATATCCTAGGTCTACCTTGGGATCTTTCGGCCATGATTGGCGGATTGTTTGTGGTGACCGGCCCCACGGTTATCCTGCCTTTATTACGCCAAGCCCATTTGCCGGGCCGTCCGGCGGCAGTGCTGAAATGGGAGGGGATTATCAATGACCCCTTGGGGGCGTTGTTCGCGGTGGCGGGGTATGAATTTATCCGCTATACTGCCATGGGTGAAAGCACACAATTCGCCATTACCATGCTGGTATTTGCGGCTATCATCGGGGCGGTTTTCGGGATTGTTTCGGGCTGGGCATTGGCGTGGGCTTTCCGGCGCGGCCACGTTCCTGAATATCTCAAGGCTCCGGTAGTGTTGGTCTGGGTATTGTTCATTTATGTTATGGCCAACGAATTGGCCGAGGAAACCGGGCTGGTCGCAGTAACGGCACTGGGCGTTGCTATGGCCAACACCAAGTTTGCTGCCATGCAGGAAATGCGGCGTTTCAAAGAAAATATCGCCGTTATATTGGTGTCTGGCGTGTTCATTGTTCTAACCGCTACATTGACTTTGGAAGTGCTGAAAGGCTTTGATCTAAAGGTACTTGGCTTTGTACTGGCCATGATGTTCATTGTTCGACCGGTGGCGGTATTTGTCTCAACTTTCTGGTCGGGGCTGAACTGGCGAGAGACTTTACTGGTGGCATGGATTGCGCCGCGCGGGGTTGTTGCAGTTGCGGTTGCGGGCTTATTTGCCACCGAGCTACAATTGATAGGGCGAGCGGACGGAGCTATCTTTGTGCCCCTGGCTTTCGCTTTGGTGTTTGCGACCGTGCTCAGCTCCGGCTTTACCATCACACCTTTATCAAAATGGTTGGGGCTTGTGGACAAGGACAAAACTGAAGGCGTGATGATCGTTGGTGCCAATCCGTGGTCGCTTGGTCTGGCCAAAGCCCTCAAGGATATGGACATTCCGGTGCTTGTTGCCGATACTAATTGGCGGCGCTTGCGTGGTGCGCGGCTGGAAGGGTTTGCGGTATTTTACGGCGAAGTTTTGTCAGAGAATGCCGACCACCGCCTTGACCATTCTGCCTTTGGAACTTTAATTGCTGCCACACCCAATGACGCTTATAACTCGCTGGTCTGTGTGGAATTTGCCCCCGAACTTGGCCGCCACCGTGTGTTCCAGATATCCGGGCAAGAGGCGGACGAAACCGATGCGGGCGCGATTATGTACACGGCGCGCGGGCGAACGCTAGCCACCCATGGTCGTACATTTGATATACTGACCCGCGATTGGTGGTCTGGTTGGCGTTTCCGCTCCACCACCCTCACCGAAGAATACACCATAGAGGATTTCTTAGAAGAGCGCGGCGAAGACATTGACATCCTTATCGCGAAACGCCCAGACGGCACACTGGATTTCCTCCAACCGGATAGAAAAACCAAAGCCGTCGGCTCTACAATCCTCAGTTTCGGTGCGGTTTTAAACCCAAATCCAAATAAAGAACCAGAGCGAGGTGAAGGTGCCCCCAGCGCCGCACCCTTAACCAGTGACGGCGCAATTGCATTCACTCCCAAAGGTGATTTGCCAAGCTAGAGCGGAACCGCACAAAAACCTTGCGAAAAACCCTCTTTACTTCGCCATAACATAGTTCAACGCCAGCCGACCGCCGTCTACATAGATGCATTCGCCAGTGATATAGCTGGCATCCGTGCTGGCCAAGAAGGCAACTACGCTGGCGACTTCGTCCGGGTGGGCTATGCGGCCCAGGGGCGTGCGGGAATGAATCATGTCTAGGGCATCTTGGTTCTCGGCTACACCGGCCAGCATGTCGGTTTTTATACTGCCGGGGCCGACACCATTGACCCTAATACCGTAAGGGGCAAGCTGTAATGCCATACCTTTGGTCAACTGGTTGATGCCGCCTTTGGAAACCTCATAGGCCAGAATGTCAGAGATTGCGACCACGGCATTGACCGAGGACATATTAATGATGGAAAACGGTCGCCGGGAAGCTCCGGAGCGGTCATCACTATCGTCTAGAACCGAAACCATATGCTTGGACACGGCCTGAGCAACCATGAAAGCGCCACGCAAATTAACCGATAGGACTTTATCAAAATCCTTAAGGTTAAGGTCGAGAATGCCGCCTTTGACGATTATGCCTGCATTGTTGACAAGCACGTCAATAACGCCGAATTTACTTAAGGTTTCGGCAATCAAATTATGGACGGAAAGTTTGTCCGAGACATCGGTCGGCACAAAAAGCACATGTTCGCCGCTAGCGTCCAATTTGTCGGCGGCTTGCTTGCCCGCTTCCTTGTCCTTATCGGCAATAACGACATTATCTCCGTCATTAAAAAACCTGCGCACACACGCATAGCCAATGCCTTGGGCACCGCCAGTGACAATAACAACTCTTCTATCGGCCATTTGGGGGGGTAACCATATTGGGTCTCCGGCTCTTTAATATCACAATGTGGTGAATTTGGTCTGGTTATCCGGACTGTAATTCGGATATCATTTGTTTGAGATGGTATTTTTGTTTTTTTAGTTCGGTAAGTAGCATGGCGTCGGGCGCGGGGTGTTTAAGTTCATTTTCGATTTTATCGTCAAGTCTGGCGTGTTTGTTGTTAAGTTCCTTCAAATGCGCTGCTAAAGCCATTCGCACCTCCTATTTAGTGTTTAAGTAAGCCTTTGTAGCACAAAAAAACCGGCAGTCCTACCAGTTTTACATTTTTTCCTTTGTTTGCTTTATTTCGAGTTACCGAAGCGTTAGGGTTAGGCTATGAGCGATGATGATTCTGAAGATATAGGTGGTTCTGGGGACAATTCTGGAGATAAGGCCGCATTACGTAGTCTGCTCAAGCAGTTGAAAGCGGATCACCGCCGGATTGACGACGAGATTGTTGCTCAGCGCGAAATAGGCACTGTTGATATGCTGAAAATCGGGCGCATGAAGAAAATAAAACTAATCTTGAAAGATAAAATTGCACTGATTGAAGACAGATTGATGCCGGACATTATTGCATAAATGGCGGCGCGCTGAAATTTCATTAAATCTGCCGCCACAAAATTTGTGCTGTTCTTTTGGCTTATATGTGCATAATCGAGCAATGGGAATCAGGCACCAACATGATCATGGGCATAATCACGAGCATAGTCATGCACGCGGCACATCTTCTGTGGAAGCTCATGGTCATGGGCATAATCATTTTCATTCTCAAGGCGTGAATGCTAAGAACGAACGCCGCATGGCATTTGCGGCTGTTCTCATTGGGTCATTTATGGTGGTCGAGTTTATCGGCGGGATACTGTCCGGCTCTCTGGCTCTGCTGGCGGATGCCGGGCATATGCTGACCGATTTTGCGGCGTTGTCCCTCGCATGGACGGCTTTTCGTATGGCAAGACGTCCTGCCGACTGGAAGCACACCTTTGGTTTTGATAGATTTTCCGTCGTAGTGGCCTTCGTCAACGGCTTGTCCTTATTTGCTATCGCTGCGTTGATTGTTTGGGAAGCCATAAAGCGTGCCGGCCAACCCGTAGAGGTCATGGGTGCGCCGATGTTAGTCGTGGCTACACTCGGCTTGATTGTTAACATTATCGTATTTTTCATAATTATTAGCGGCGACAAAGAAAACCTGAATATCCGCGCCGCCGCCCTGCATGTGATGGGGGATTTGCTCGGCTCTGTGGCGGCCATTGGGGCGGCGATTGTCATATTGCTGACGGGTTGGATGCCAGCTGATCTTATAATGTCGGTATTGGTGGCCGTTATCATTCTGCGGTCCGCTTGGTATGTGGTTCGAGAGGCCGGGCATATTTTGATGGAGGGCGCGCCTAAAGGTCTTGATCGCCGAACCATTAGCGCCGACATGCACGAGCAATTTTCCCAAATCGTGCATGTGGATCATATCCATGCTTGGTCCATATCTCAAGAGCGCCCCATGGTAACTTTGGAGGCCATTATAAGCGGCGAAGCCAATATTGAAGACACTGCCCGCGCCATTAAAACCCGCCTACACGACAGGTTCGGTGTCGAGCACGCCACCGTAGAGGTCAAGCGCGAACGGCGATAAGTTGATAGGTGTAACTAAAGCGGCTTACCCATCCTGATTAGTGGTATTTTGGTGCCGTCGGAGGTTTGGTCGAAAACCTCTTCTATTTTAGCATAACCACAGGCTTCATATAACGGCACGCCTGCCAAGGTGGCCATCATTTCAGCGCGTGCAAACCCGGCGTTCCGAGCCGCTTGCTCACAATTCTCCAAAATCAAACGTCCAACCCCGCGCCGCGTATAGTCCGGATGGGTGTACATAGCGCGGATACGGGCAGCTTCTGTGTCTGGATCCAGCAGGCGCGCGCTGCGTCCCTTTGAATGGTCGCCGCCGTAAAGTGTTGCACGTTTAGACCAGCCGCCGCATCCGGCAAGGTGTTTATCTGCAAATACTGTGAAATATGTGCCGTCTTCTATAAGCTGCGTATCTAGCCCCATAACTTCGTAACTGGCGCGGATTTGGGTTTTAGTCAAAAACGGCGCTTGCAAGCTTTCTATAGATTTGCGCATTAAATCGCGCAACTTAGGCAAATCATTGCGGCAAGCGTTAACAATTCGTAAATTATTTGCGCGGGTTTCCATATTTACATTGTGGCATATTAGTCACGCTTGGCAACAAAATTATCAACAGTCCGATTAGCGGTTGTGATTACAGGTATATTCGGTCAAAAGCTGAGGTTAGATTTTATATCTAATTACTATTCATAATATAACTCAAATATGGGGAATATCCAGATGAGAACACTTAATCTAAAAACACAATTGGCGCTTAGCGTTTCAGCACTGATGCTGGTCGGTAATGTCAGTATAGCTTCGTTCGCGCAAGAAGGCGCAAATGTTGCTGACGAAGTTATTTCAACAGGTACACGCCGCAAAGCGCGTTCCGCAGCAGATACGCCGGCGCCTGTCGATGTGATCTCTGGCGACGAGTTTGTAAACAACGCCTCTTCCGATATTGGCGATTTATTGCGGACAGCAGTTCCTTCCTTTAATGTCAATGCGCAACCTATCTCTGATGCGGCGACGATTATCCGCCCGGCTAACTTGCGCGGCTTGTCCCCTGACAACACTTTGGTTCTTTTGAACGGTAAGCGTCGTCACCGTGGTTCCGTTATTTCATTCCTTGGCGGCGGCATTTCTGATGGTGCTCAAGGTGTAGATATTGGCGTTATGCCAGCTATTGGCCTAAAGCAGGTTGAAATTCTCCGCGACGGTGCATCTTCACAATATGGTTCTGATGCTATTGCTGGTGTGATGAACTTTATTCTTAAAGATGCTTCCGAAGGCGCAACTGTTGAAGTTAAATACGGCTCCACCTATGCGGGCGACGGCGACAATTACCGGATTTCCGGCAATATCGGCCTGCCGCTCGGCGATAATGGTTTTGTGAATATCTCTGCTGAATACGGTGCAAGCGACGGTACATTCCGTGCAGTTCAACGTGCTGATGCTGCTAATTTGATTGCCAATGGTTTCCCAGTTAACGACATCAGCGTCAACACTGTGACCACAGATTTCGTGCAATATTGGGGTGCGCCTGATGTGAAGGACGATATTAAATTGTTTGTTAATACGGGTATCGAGCTTACTGAGAGCGTCGAAGCTTATGCATTCGGTAACTATGCTACGCGTAATGTCGAAGGCGGTTTCTTCTTCCGTAACCCAACCAATCGCGGCGGCGTATTCCGCGGCCCTGTTGTTGGCGGTCTAGCCACATTGCGGACCTTGGACTTAACCGATAATGACGGCATACCTTGTCCTGTCGTAACGATTACAGATACAGACGGTGACGGTAATCTGGATACATATGATCCTGTTGGCTTCGCTGCTTTGCAAGCTGACCCGAATTGCGCCAGTTTTGCAGACTTGTTCCCCGGCGGTTTTGTGCCACGCTTTGGTGGCGACAACAGAGACGTTGCTTTCACGGGCGGTATTCGTGGTGAACTGGAAATCGGTAACGGCTTGGGCTACGATATCAGTGGTTCATACGGTTCCAACAAGACTGAGTTCTTTATTCGCAACACAATTAATGCGTCTTTGGGCTTGGCCACACCAACATCATTTACACCCGGTGCCTATGAGCAAATTGAAACAGCTTTCAATTTGGATCTAACTTACGGCGTACCTGTTAGTGGTTGGGCATCTGATTTGAATATTGCTGCTGGTTTTGAGTGGCGTGATGAGCAATTTGACATCACCGCTGGTGATCCTGCATCATTTGCTTTGGGGCCATTTGCAACACCATCAGTTGACTACCCAACCGGCCAAGGCTTCTCGTCTAGCTCAAACGGATTTGGTGGTTTCAACAGAAGCACATCCAACTCCCAAGGCAATATTGCTATTTACGGGGAACTGGAAGCGGACATCACAGATGCTTTCACTTTACAAGCAGCGCTTCGTTGGGAAGATTTCGACTCCTTTGGCCAAACAACCAACTGGAAAATCGGTGCTTTGTATAAACTGACAGACAGTGTGCGTGTACGTGGTACTTATTCGACAGGCTTCCATGCGCCAACCGCTGGTCAAGCCAATGTGGTGAATGTAACAACCGCATTTGATGCACAAGGCGAACTGGCCGATCAAGGTACTATTCCGCTAAGTAGTGTTCCTGGCGCATTTATTAACAATGCTTTGGGTAACCGTTTCTCATTAGGGCCTGAAACTGCTAATAATCTGTCTTTGGGTGTTGCCTTTGATACTGGTGCGATGTCTTGGACGGTTGATTACTACAACATTCAAGTGGACGACCGGATTGCAATTACGGATCAGCAAGATTTCCGCGGACTTTTGGTACAACACGGTATTGATGCAGGTGTTTTTGCGGTCGATCCTGGCACAACGACCAGCCAAGTTCTCAATGCTGTCACTGGTACGACCGCCAACGGTTTCACTGTGAACGCGGCAGATTTTGCTGGGTTTGAAGACCTAATCACAGCGGCATTCTTTGCTAATGATTTTGATACCAAAACTACTGGTTTCGATATTGTTGGTCGGATGCCATTTGATATTGGTGCCGGTACCTCGTCCCTGTCTATTGCGGCGAATTACAACAACACTACGGTAACACGCCGTGGTAATTTGGGTAACCAACGCCTGCAGGCTCTTGAAGAGCAATTGCCAAACTGGAAAGGCAACATTGCGTTCAACCACGAACAGGGTATCTGGCGTGGTTTGGCTCGGGTCAACTACTTTGGTCCGTGGACAGATTCGGGCAATGGCGGCACACAAATCGGTGGTGAATTTACCATCGATGCCGAAGTTGGTGCTCAGGTCATGGAAAATGTTGAAGTTATCTTCGGTGTTGCCAATGCATTTGACAATTATCCGGACGAAAATCCTGGACAGTTGAATATTGGCCAGCTTTACCCTGAAAGCTCGCCAATGGGCTTTAACGGTGGTTCATATTACGCCAAATTGCGCATCACTTACTAAGCGCCATTTAAGCTAAAAACTATAACGCCTCCGGTTTTCACTGGGGGCGTTTTTGTTTGTACCATAGGCAAATCTGCCCTATGGTTTTTTCATGCAAACAGAAATCTTCATTGCCTATATTCTTACTGTCCTCGCGCTGATGAGCACGCCCGGGCCGAGCCATCTTTTGATGCTGAGCAATTCTGCGGCCAATGGGTTTCGGCGCTCACTAGCGACGGCGGCGGGGGATCTCAGTGCAAATATGTTACAAATGTTGGCGGCGGGCTTAGGTGTCTCTGCGCTAATTATGGCGGCACCGAAAGCGTTCATTATTATCAAAATTGCGGGTGTGCTCTATCTTGTTTGGCTCGGTATACAGATGCTACGCAAATCTTTTAAGCCAAGACAGGCAGAGGCAAATGCGCCGCGCACCAGTCTTAAAGCGCTATATTTACAAGGTTTCATCACTTCGGCAACCAACCCGAAAGCTGTCGTGTTTTTTGCAGCACTTTTCCCGCAATTTATTTCGGAGAATGTAGCGTTTTGGCCACAATTCCTAGCCCTGAGTGCCGCCTATATTTTTATCGATGGGGCATTTCTCAGCGTCTACGGTTTTACCGCTTCGCGCTTGCGTAAGTTTACGGCTTCTAATGCATCACGGTGGATAGACCGCCTGGGCGGTATCGGTATTTTGATTGCGGCGGTATTGCTGGGTTTAAAAACTATGCCACGGCCTTGATGCTAAAAAATCGAACTAAAAATTGGGTAGGGCGCTTTGCGGCGCTCTACCCTCCTATCAGCACAGGTGATGTGGGCACATGCGCATCAAGAATTCTGCCTCCCTACGATAGCAGAACGGCAAAATAAATCAATATGCATTGAAAAAATGTTTCTTGCGGCTTGCGTGCGGACTATAGTGCGAGAAAATTCATAGGCAAAAATATGACAGTGACAATAAAAGCTCAGGGCAATATCGCGGTGATAACAATCGATAATCCACCCGTGAACGCCCTATCGGCTCATGTCCGTGCAGGGTTGGTTAAGGCGTTTGAGCAGATAGGTGCCGATAATAACATTGATGGCGCTGTGCTTACGGGTGCAGGCAGAATATTCATTGGCGGCGCGGACATCAAAGAATTTGGCAAACCGCCGCAACAGCCGTTCCTGCCCGATGTTATCGCCGTTCTCGAAAATTGCCGTGTGCCCATAGTCGCCGCTATTAATGGTGCGGCGCTCGGCGGAGGGCTTGAGGTGGCGCTCGGCTGTCAGTTCCGTGTCGCAGGGCCAGCCGCAAAATGCGGTTTGCCCGAAGTACATCTCGGCTTGATACCGGGCGCAGGCGGCACCCAAAGGCTACCGCGCCTTATCGGTGCGGTGAAGGCGGGCGAAATGATAACGTCCGGCAAGCCGCTCAGTGCAGATAAGGCGCTGGCGGCGGGCGTGGTCGATGCCGTGTTCGCAGATAAACTGCTAGAAAATGCTACGGGTTTTTTACAAAATAAACTAGCTGCCGGAGATATGGGCGTAGGGCTAAGCACAGTCACAACGCTACCCAATTGGGACGCCGGACAATTTGCAAAACTGGAAGCAAAAACCAAAGCCCGCGCCCGTGGGCAATTGTCCCCGGTAAAAGCTTTGGAGGCCGTGCGGGCAGCACAGGAGCTACCGTTCACGGACGGTCTCAAACGCGAGCGGGAAATTTTCATGGAGTGCATGAACAGCCCCCAGCGCGCCGGGCTTATCCACGCATTTTTCGCCCAAAGGCAAGTGGCGAAAGTCCCCGGCCTAGATATGTCTAAGACCCGCCCCATAAACACCGTCAGCATTTTAGGCGCAGGCACTATGGGGGTCGGCATTAGTTTGGCCTTTTTGGCGGGCGGGTATTCTGTCGGCCTGTTCGATATTAATCGGGAGGCTCAGGAGGCGGGGCTAAACCGTATCGTTAAAACTTTGCAGTCTAATCTGTCCAAAGGCAGGATTACGGCAAAGAATATGGAGGCGCAAATTGGTAGGCTTTCTGCCGTGTTTGATATGCAAGACCTCTCAAACTCTGATTTGATAATCGAGGCCGCTACAGAAAATCTGGCGGTGAAAAAAACCATTTTCCGCGACCTAGACCGCATTGCCAAACCCGGCGCTATTCTGGCCACCAATACATCCTATCTGGACATCAATATTCTGGCGCGAGAAACCAATCGCCCGGGCGATGTTATCGGTATGCATTTTTTCTCGCCCGCCAATATTATGAAACTCCTAGAGGTGGTACGCACGGATACGGTTAGCGACGAAGTGCTGGCCACCGTCATGGGATTGGGGAAAACCATTGGCAAGATTAATGTACTATCGGGCGTGTGCGACGGCTTTATTGGCAACCGTATCTTAAAAGCCTATCGCAAACAGGCGGATTATATGGTCGAGGACGGGGCAGAGCCGCAAGATATTGACAGAGCTATGAAAGACTTCGGCATGGCCATGGGGCCGTTCGCGGTGTCCGATTTGGCGGGCACAGATATAGGCTATTTCAACCGGAGGCGCGAAGACGAAGCGCGGCCAAAGGCGGAGCGCTATTCTCACATCGCCGATTTACTGTACGAACAAGGCCGGCTCGGGCAAAAATCCGGTGCCGGATATTACCGCTATGAAGACGGTTCCCGCACACCCATTATTGACCCAATCACCACTAAAATTATCGCCGCAGAGCGCAAACGTCTCGGCATCATCCCGCGCACATTTACGGATGATGAAATCCGCGAACGCATTCTCTATGCCATGATCAATGAGGGCGCGAAAATATTGGACGAAGGTATAGCCGCCCGCGCACTCGACATAGATATGGTCTATGTCCACGGCTATGGCTTCCCGGCCTATCAAGGCGGCCCGATGTTTACTGCCGACACAATTGGCGCCAAGGGGGTCTTTGAGAAAATTCAAGAATTTTCCAAAGACGACCCCTATTTTTGGCAAGCCGCCACACTACTCAAGAAACTTGCCGAAACAGATGGAAGCTTTAAGGGGCTATAATAAGATAGAAAAAACAAACTAAACCACGCGCTATCCCACAATTCTCTTGAAGCACCGCGCCCTGTCGCTTACCCTTATGCTCAAATTTACATGAATGGTGTTTCTATGATAAAAATTCAATCCAGCTATGATTATGACGACCTGATAATTTCAGGCGAAGAAAGCTTGTTCGGGGACGGCAATGCGCAATTGCCTGCGCCGCCTATGTTGATGTTTGACCGCATCACCGAAATTAATGATACAGGTGGAGAATTTGGCAAAGGCCTGATAACAGCGGAGCTTGATGTTCATCCAGATCTTTGGTTTTTTGGCTGTCATTTTAAAGGGGACCCGGTGATGCCGGGCTGTCTTGGCCTTGACGCGATGTGGCAGTTAGTGGGGTTTTTTCTAGGCTGGGGTGGTGCGCCAGGCAAAGGTCGCGCTCTTGGAGTTGGTGATTTAAAATTTACAGGCCAAGTGACTAATGACATTAAATTGGTAAAATATACGGTAAATATAAAACGGGTCATCAAGCGCGGAAATCTGGCTATGGGCATCGCTGACGCCATAATGGAAGGTGACGGGGAAGTGTTTTACAAGGCACAGAAACTACGGGTCGGCGTTTACGTCTAACCCTGCATTCGAAAGTTCCAAAAAAGGAAACATGTTATGAGAAGAGTTGTTGTTACGGGTATGGGCATTGTTTCGTGTATCGGCGATAATGTGGCGCAGGTTGCGGCTAGTTTGAAAGCTGGTAAATCCGGCATTTCTACGGACGAAGACATGGTAGCGCGGGGCTTTCGCTCGCAAATCTCCGGGCGGCCAAGTGTCAATCCCAAAGACCATATCCACAAACGCACATATCGTTTCATGACCGAAACCTCCGGCTGGTCCGGTGTGGCTATGATGCAAGCAATTGAACAATCCGGCCTGACAGAGGATATGATATCCAATCCGCGCACTGGCATTATTGCAGGTTCCGGCGGGCCGTCGTCTATGACCATTGTAAAGGCCGCCGACACCACTCGCGATAAAGGCGCGCCCAAACGCATCGGGCCATTTGCCGTGCCTAAGGCCATGTCCTCGACAGTTTCGGCGACCCTCGCCACGCATTTCAAAATCAAAGGTGTCAACTATTCCATCACCTCTGCTTGTACGACCTCCCTGCACTGTATCGGTTCGGCGGTTGAGCAAATTCAGTGGGGTAAGCAAGACATTATGTTTGCAGGCGGCGGCGAAGAACTGGAATGGACTATGTCCAATTTATTCGATGCTATGGGTGCCATGTCGTCTAAATATAATGACGCCCCCGAAACCGC